>Ga0182027_10000303_pt1 | contig 85907 bp, 76 predicted proteins | sample 712E1DmetaG_FD_121300 | JGI IMG/M metagenome (GOLD analysis project Ga0182027, IMG submission 121300) | Permafrost microbial communities from Stordalen Mire, Sweden - 712E1D metaG (Illumina Assembly) | ecosystem: Environmental > Terrestrial > Soil > Wetlands > Permafrost | place: Sweden... | reverse complement strand
CTCCCATAGCCGATTTGGCCTTGAGGATTAACATCAAAACTTAAAAACGCTTTCAAATCCCTGCGGGGGCTTTTGTCGTCAAAATAGTTTAATCAGCCTCAAGACATTTTGGGGAATGCCTGAAAAACATTAGCCTTTTCAGTGAGCGAGTTGCGTGTTGTGCTTCGCTTCAAACTCGCGGATGGCTTTTTCTTCCTTGAGAGTAATCCCAATATCATCAAGCCCCAGAAGGAACCGTTCCTTGACTGACGGGTCGATCTCGAAATGGAAGGCAATCTCCGGAGAAACATGCAAAGTCACCGTCTGATCAACTAAGTGGAGAGTCGCTTCTAAACCGGGATCTTTGCGGGTCTCTTGAAATATCCTTTCAACCTCCGCTTCAGAAAGCTCCAGGGTCAAGAGCCCATTTTTCACGCTATTGTTCTTAAAAATGTCCGCGAAACCCGGGATGCGGTCCTTTCCCTCTCCGGACCAGGGAGCAATGACCACCCGAAAACCATACTGACAGATGGCCCACACGGCATGTTCACGGCTGGACCCACATCCAAAGTTGCCATGAGTGACCAGAATCGTCGCATTTTGATACTCTTCTCGGTTCAGGATGAATTCCGGATTATTTTTTCCTTCCGGGAGATACCGCCAGTCATAAAAGAGCGATTCCCCGAACCCCGTACGGGCGATGGATTTCAGAAATTGTTTCGGAATGATCGCGTCGGTGTCGACATTCGCGCGATCGAGCGGCAGGATCACCCCTCTAAAGTTCTCAAAAGCCTTCATGGATTCACCTTGAATTTTCTAATATCTACAAAATGCCCGGCCACGGCCGCCGCAGCTGCCATCTCGGCGCTCACAAGATGTGTCCGGCCATCCTTGCCCTGGCGTCCTTCAAAATTACGGTTGGAGGTGGAAGCGCAACGCTCCTGGGGTTTCAGCTGGTCCGGATTCATGGCCAGACACATACTGCACCCGGACTCACGCCATTCGCAACCCGCCACCAAAAAGATCTCGTCGAGTCCTTCGCTTTCGGCTTGTTTTTTCACCTGTTGGGAACCCGGCACCACGAGCACACGGACACCCTTCGCGATTTTATGCCCTTTGAGATATTTCGCCGCAATGCGAAGGTCTTCGATCCGGCCGTTCGTGCAGCTTCCGATGAAAACGATATCGATCTTGATCGCCGTGACCGGCATTCCGGGTTTCAGCCCCATATACCTCAGGGCCTGTTCGGCATCCGCTTTGCTATAACCTTGAACTTTGTCCGGCTCCGGCGCGCGTCCGTCCACATCTACGACCATGCCGGGACTTGTTCCCCAGGTCACTTGGGGCGCGATCCTGGAGGCGTCGATCCTGAGTTCTTTATCAAATTTTGCTCCCGGATCGGAAAAAAGGGTTTTCCAATACACCAAAGCCTTTTCAAGGTCTTTTCCCTTCGGCGCATACGGACGGTTCCCTTCTTCAATGTAACGGAATGTTACGTCGTCCGGCGCGATCATGCCCGCGCGCGCGCCGGCCTCGATCGTCATGTTGCAAACGGTCATACGCGCTTCCATAGAAAGAGCGCGTATGGCCTCGCCGCAATATTCGATCGCACAACCCGTTGCACCCGCAGTCCCGATTATCCCGATCAACTTCAAAATCATATCCTTCGCTGAGACAGGCTCCTTCATCCGCCCTGTGAATTCGACCTTGAAGGTTTTCGGCTTTTTCTGTAACAAGCACTGGGTCGCGAGTACGTGCTCCACCTCGGAAGTCCCGATCCCGAACGCGAGCGCGCCAAAGGCACCGTGCGTCGCCGTATGGGAATCTCCGCAGACAATGGTCGTTCCGGGTAATGTGATCCCGAGTTCGGGACCGACAATATGCACCACCCCTTGCTTGTCGCTATGGAGGTCATAAAGCGTGACGCCGAATTCTTTGCAGTTCCGGTCGAGTGCCTCAAGCGACGCCTTGGCGATAAGGTCTTTAATATTGAAGCGGTCACTGTCGGTCGGTACATTGTGGTCCATCGTGGCAAAGGTGAGCTCAGGGTGGCGGACCTTGCGGCCCGAAAGACGCAACCCTTCAAACGCCTGTGCGCTCGTCACTTCGTGGACCAGCTGCCGGTCAATGTAAAGAAGCGCCGTCCCGTCCGGGAATGTCTTCACCACGTGCGAATCCCATATTTTTTCGAAAAGTGTTTTTGGCATAAGAGAGAAGATTATATGGTTTTAGACTGAATTCGCAAGGATTCTAAAAATAGAGACGCGGAGCGCACCCCTACAAGTCTCCGAGAAAATCGATCTAGGCAGAGATAAACTTTTTTGAATTTGAAATAACCTCCCAAGCCTTACCAATGCTAATCTTGTCGATGCATCTCACTGGTCCGTCTTTCCTAGGAAATTTACAAAACCATTCACATCCATAACAATCCATAAATTCATTAACGGGAATGGGCGCTCTACCGTCGTCAATATCACTACTGTATGGAACAAATCTTCCCCAGTGCCCCCCGCCAGTTATTGAGAATGCAGGCACATTGCATGCTGCGGCAATGTGAACTGCCGAGGATTCATTTGCTATAACCAATTTAGCTCCTTTGATTATTTTCAGGTACTCAAGAAATTTCGTCTTTCCTATTAAATTGATTCTTTTGATTCGATGAGAAATTTCGTTAATACGAAAAAAAAACGACCGCTGGGAACCCGCAAAAACCACTTTCCACCCTTTAATCGCTTGAATGCGTCTCGCTATTTCAACGAAATTCTCCAGAGGCCACTCCCGCCCTTGCCATAAAGCATCGGGGACTATCACGAAATATTCACCGGCTATATTCGATGATATGCCATCTACAGCCAACTTCGGGATACCCGGTCTGAAATCTTTGACGCCAAGCGCCCGAATAAATTGCGCGTTCTTTTCAAGCTCCATCAATCTGCTTTTATCAAGGGAGATCAATCTTGTATACCAAGAACGAGCCATCCTTTTTCGTAGTGAAAATAGAAATAAAGAATTCAAATCTTTGCAGAGATCCCAACCCGTCCTCTCTGCGGCAGATGAGATCCTGACAATAGCATCTCCCAAAAAAATGATCCTGGAAAATACCGGGTGAACTACTACGTCATAATAGTTTTCATAGATTCTCCGAAGAAATTTCCATCTATAAACACAATCTGAGAGAAATCGCTTCCTATTGATGGGCATAACATCATCCCAATAGAAGAAAAATTTCGCTAGATCCGCCCAATCCTGACTTGCCAAAAGCGTGATCTTATACTGATCTGAAGGATATATTTTTTTAAACTCTTTGGCCGAATCAAGCCAAAGCACAAAATCACCTGCGGAATCCGGTCGCACTATCAAAACTGTTTTTTTGCGATGTCCGCGCGCCGTTCCCCTTGGGAAAAGCCAAACAGTCATATCGAAAACATAGGAAAGAATGCACCCTATTATAATCTTGGTAAGATCGAACAATTTACACATAAGGGATTTTAAAAGTCTCGCGGGATTTCATCGGCTGCAAACCGTCATTACGGTTGGGTTGCGCTACTTGATTAGCACTACTAAACCACTGAATTTTTTAAGAAATAATACATAGCTAGCCACATACAAATTGCGAAAAAAAGTTATTCGATACAACCATCCAAAAGGTCCCGTCAGGTCTTTTCCATAAAGTTTTTCACCTACCATGTTGGCATGGGGATATATCACCGCACTGCTAAATCCAATTTTTTTTGCTATTTTTCTGATTTTATCAGGCGGCATACTCTTTTCGGTAACGTTGTATTTTTTGACGGCTTCCAGGGCATTCCGGCTACTTTGATGACATATGCCGGGCTCTGAAGTTACACAAATGCCACCTTTACGCAATGCACTATAAGCGCTGCGTATTGCGCTTTCTTCGTCTACAGCATGATGCAAAGAATCAAAAAAAACGGCGCAATCAAATATGCCGTTGTAGGGCGTATTTTCATAATCACAAACTTCAAACTTAATATTCGGAATTCCCCCAGCGCTTTTTCTCGCCAATGCAATGGCATCTTCCGAAATATCCTGACCAATGACATCATACCCGCATTTCGCAAAAAAAATACTCGTCCAACCAGTTCCACAGCCAAAATCTAACAATTTTGCCGGTGGTTTTGGAAGTAAAAATATCACGGCCCCAATTTCCATGAGGTATCGCCCGCAAAGGGGGTCCGAAAACGGCTTATTTACTGAATGATTTCTGCCCTCTTCCCCAATAAGCTTGAGATAATTAATTTCCCCTTCTTTAGCCATAATTCTCTCCGTTTACAGTCACGCGCATTTCACTTTTAATTTCAAAGAAATCCTGCCTCAGCTCTTAAGAAAAGCGTGGCCTTTTCCGCTATTCAAAATTCTCGGATCCTCATGATCCCCCGCGTTTCTTTGAACCAGCCCAGAGCGAAGATCGGTATACTATGTGAAAAAATAGCAGCAATTGCAGCCCCTAAAATTCCAAAGCGAGGAATAAGCGTGAAATTTAAAACAATATTTATCAAACATGCAATGACGGATCTGTAAACCTCATACCTTTGCAATCTCTCAGACACCAAAACATAAGTAGTCGCACCACGAAGATACATAAAAACAATAGCCAATATATAAATCGACAATACATTGGCAGCGCGCTGAAAGGATGCGCCGAACAACAACAGCATTATTGGTTTTGCCGTCATTATCATTACAAGAGATATGACGATACTTGCAAATATTAAAAATCTATAAATCTGCCGGATTTTCTTCCAATACAGCTTTTCATCTGTTTTTTTAAAACCAAAAATAACGGGAAAGACACTAGACATGAAAACTATTCCTAAGACTCCCCAAAATTCGACTACCTTAATCGCTGCTGCATAGATGCCAACCTCTCCGTCACCGATAAAATAATGTAGCATTATCTGGTCAATGCGCAAATAGATCATTGTGGCAATCCCAGATAAAAAGATTGGCCATGAATCTTTTATGAGTCTTCTTGCCATTGCAAAACTGCTATTCAATAAATGAAAAGATAGCGGCTGCGCTCGGTAAGCGAACAATAAAAAAAAACCGCCTAAAATAGCCTCTCCTAAAATCACCCATGCAAAGGCTATTACTGGCGCTTTAAATAAAATTAGATAAATTTTGACAACCGTTATCAAAAAACAGGCCACGTTCCTTGCTGATACGGCATATTTTGATTGCAATTGTGATTGAAAGTAAAATTCAAAAACATCAAAAGCTTGAAGAATCGTTCCGCCCGCAATGACGCCAACAAGCCAATGGGTTTTTGTATCGGTCGGGTTAAGAATGAAGGCAAGAAGAACGGCCACCGCGAAAGTAACAATTCCACCAAACACTTTCATGAGGAACGCGGTCGCCAGCATTTCCTTTATATTCGCAACGTCCTGAACAAAATCCCGGATGAGAATCTCATTAAGACCTAATGACCCCAAAAAAATAAATATCGAAACTAGAGCCATCGCATAGCTTAATATCCCAAACTGCTCCGGCCCAAGATAGCGCGCGACCCAAGCCGTTACAAAAAAACCAACACCCAGGCGAAATGCATTACCAAACAGAAGCCAATTAATATTTCTTGAGATTTTTTGAAAGTTGGGCGAACGGCCTAATTGGACACCAACGAATTTTCCAAGGAGAAAATTGACCATATCTCTCATGATAATCCTTAACAACCTGCCTGATCAGCCCCAAGGCGGGCCTGCACTGCTTGAAAAGCATTATTAGTTTTTGAAAAATCCCATCTTTCTAAAAGAGCAGAAATCTCATGTTTGACAGCATCAGAGAGCCGGTCAAAGTCATTCACACACTTTGGATGCAAACACCCTATATCAAAACACTGCCGGCAATTCCCCTGAGAATAAATAACCACCTTAAGAAGACCTTCCGAATTAATCATTTGCTCGATGACAAAACCTCCCGAAAGCACACGTTTTTCATACTGAGCCTGGGAATAAGGACGCCAAACAATTGCCCGCTGATCACCAAAAAAAAGAATGGCATTTGTTTGACTCTGCATTAAATGGCTGACGCCTAAATCAGCGCCGATGTAAAATTTTGCGCGCGAGACAAGTCCCAGAAGTTCCCACACGGAAAAATCGCGTTCCGGAAGATAAACATTGAGGACATGGCAAAGCTTTTCCTTCAGGGCTGCCAAATGAGGACGACCGAGCTCATCAAGAATAAAACATGTAATATGCGACGAGCACTGTTTAATTAATTCGGCGAAAAATGCCAGGCTTGGGCCCCGGAATTTTTCATATCCAGCGATATTAATAATAATAAAATCACCTTTGGGTAATTCTGCTGGAATGACCGCATAGTTACGCAGATCGTAATAGTCCCGAATCGGAATATCGCGTCCCAGCGCGGCCCGTATCAATTCACGATAAGACTCGAGTATGTGCTTATGCGAAAAAAGAACCGAGTAATCCGGATGGCTGTAATCCAACAGCAGATTCCAAGGTCCCATGTTGAAACTGACATGACGCAAGCATAAATTTTCCCCCCAAACTCGGCGAAATACATCCAATTCCTTAATCCCGTTTAGATCAAGGTACAGATCATATTCCGGCACTACTTTTCCCTTCTTTCTTCCGAAGATTCCAAAATTTTTAAAAAGCATCATCAGAACATCCAAAAAAGAGCGGGGATCATCAATGAATTTTCGTGTGCGAACAAAACGCTTCAGGAATTCATCGTTGCGCTCCGAAGTTAAAACTGTTATGTCGTAATACTTTTGAAGCTCAAATAAAAGAGGGAGAGTGACGACGGCATCTCCAAAGCGGTCGCATTTATTGATTAAGATTTTCCGAATTTTTGAAAAATCGTAGGCCGCCTTAGAGTGACGAAGAAAACATCCTAGGAATAAAAATAATTTTGCAAGAATTTTTATGATGATGGACCTTATCATGGCTGGATTTTGCCTTATTTTGTAAATTCACGAACCGAGAGCAACCTGATCCCTTTAGGATTTTTTCTCAGATGAAGACGGACGGGCGTTTTAATGCCATCTGTTTCTTCAGCTTCTCCCAAAAATAGAGCGACATTGATATTTAAAAAAATTCCACGCTCCGCGGAGTTTACGGTAGAGATCCGAAAGAGAGCGGGTGCTGAATAAAAACTTTAGCATGAACGCAGGGCGCAGATAAAAATCGCGGAGTCCCTGATCGACATAATGATTGATCCTCTCTTCCGTGATCCCCGGATACGCCACGATCCCTTTTTGTTCCCCGTCCGCCAACCAGCGCCGCCAATCGCGGGTTTTGAGCCAACCGTTCTTTTCCGAATCCTGAAAGAACCGGGTCCCGGGAAACGGAACGGCTCCGGAGAACTGCAGGGTATCGCAGCCGAGGGACATGGCGAACCGGAGCGTTTCCCTGGCCGTTTCATCGGTCTCCCCCGGCAAGCCTATGACAAAACATCCGTGAACCGAAAGACCGACAGCCCGGACTGTTTTCATAAAGGTGCACGATTGTTCTAAGGTGATACGCTTATGACAGGCGTCCAAGACCGCTTGAGAGCCGGATTCAAACCCCACCAAAAGCTCCCGGCATCCGGCGCGCTTCATGACCCGGAACATTGCGGCATCTGCCGTATCGGCCCGCACGTTGACCGAGAATGTGATCTTAAGCCCCCGAAGCAGGATCTCCTCGCAGATCCCGATGGCCCTGTCCCTGTCGACGGTAAAGGTGTCGTCCTCGAAGAAAAACTCACCCCGCTTCAATCCGGGAAAAAGTTTCAGATCATATTCGATCTCGTCGACGACATTTTGGGAGCTCCGGAACCGGTAGCGCGTCCCGTGCATGACTTGGGGCCAAAGACAGAAACCGCACTGGTTCGGACAGCCCCGGCCGGCAATAATATCAATATAAGGATAAAGCTTGCCGCCATCAAAATACCTTTTCAGATCCAGGTGTTTCCATGCGGGGAACGGGAGCGAATCAAGGTCTTCGATAAGCGGACGGTTTCCGGTCCGGCGGATCTTTTTTCCGTCGCGATGGGCAATGCCGGGAACAGAGCCGGGACGATTCAGGTTGGCCAGCACATCACGAACGGTATGGTCATATTCGCCAATGCAGACGATATCCACTGCATCGGCCCCCAGTTCCAGCGTCTCTTCCGGCAGGGCGGACGCGTGCGGCCCGACCATCACGATCTTCGCGGAAGAATGTTCTTTGATGATCCTCGCGCATTCGATATCCGAAAAAATAGAAGGCGTGGTGGAATCCAGCACGACCGCGTCCGGCTTTTCGGCGGCCACGATCCCGGCCAATTTTTCTTTGTCCCAGCCCATCGCTGGAAAATCATAAAGCCGGACATCGTGTCCTGCCTGCTCGAGGACCGCTGCGCTGTAAGCCAGCCAATCGGGCGGACGGAGCACCCTTCCCCGGGTCCGCGCCGCCCAGCGCTGCGTCCGGCAGAAATCTTTCACGAACGGCTCGTTAATGACCAGGACTTTCATTTCGCACTCCGGCAACCCGCCTGTAGTGATCTCCGCTCCCCTGCGTCAAAAAAAAGTACCACGCCCCCAAGAGGGTGATCCCCGTGACCGCGCTGATCAGGGCCGCTTCCAGGATGTTCATTTTCCGCATCGGCGCATCGGAACCCCGCCACACCCCTCCGCGCCAAAGGGCCAGAAAAACCAGGAACGCCAGTGAGGACAGAAGGATCTCCCGGCTCTGGAAGAACATCAACACAAGCCCGATCGCGGCAAGGAACGGGAATAGAACTACCTGCAGGACCCGGGTCAAAAAAATGACCTTCCAGATGCCTCTCATCTCGCCGACCCTCGGGAAGAACCTAAGGATCTCTTTGATATTATCCTTCCCCTTCCGGAATTTGTCCTTGAAAAAAGCTCCGAGATAAAGCGGCGAGCGGATCTCCCGGACGGCGATCGCGCGATCATAAACAACCCGATAGCCCTGGGTATTGGCCGAAAACGGGATATAGATATCTTCCGCCCAGACACCCTCGGGGACCGCCGGAACGATCGTCCTGAGAAAAGCGTAACAAGCTCCGGAAACAACCGGAGAATGGCCGGAGGAACTTTCCATCAGGCGCATGGAGTTCTGTGAGCCCCAGAAAAGGCGGTCGAGCACATGCGGGTGTTCCGGTTCGACACAGGCCCCGACCAATCCCACGGAAGGATCCTGGAAACGGTCATTAAAAATTTCAAGCGCATCTTCGGGCATCATCGCGTCTACATCGGTGAGGACCACAGCATCACCCCCAGCGAGACGCAGGCCTTCATTATTCTGAAAACTTCGTCCCTTTTCCTTTGCACGGATCAGGTGAAAATGGGGCAGGTCTTGCGTCGCCTTTTCAATGATCGCGGAGGTTTCATCATCGGACTTGTCGCACAATAGAACTTCAAAATCGGGGTACCGGAGCCGCTTGAGGTTCTCAATCTTGCGCGCGATAAGAGAGGCTTCATTGTGGACAGGCACAATGATCGAAAATTTCATCTTTTTTCCGGTCCCCACCCTTTGGGTTGGCGAGAGAATGCGCCGGGAGGAATAAAAAAGAAAAACAAAATAACCCGCGAACGCCCAACCGATCAGGCCGACAAAGGAAAGGAACGCCAACGATTGGATCATTATTTTCTAGAATTTGCCTGGTAGCGTTCCATCATGGCCGTGAGATCGTGAAAACGGCTGTTGATGGTATGGACGGCAAAACCGATCAGAAGAAAAAGCCAGCCCAGGATGGCGAGGGAGGTCAAAATGATCGTATCACGGAACGATCCCGTGCCATAGCGGGACAAAATAAAAAAGCCGTAGCCCCCCGCCAAAAGCCACGTCAGGATCGCGATGATGCCGAAGAAGGTCAATGGCTTCAGGTCCCGGAAAAGCGTGAAGATCGTCAGGAGGATCGCGTAACCGTCCTTGAAAGGCCTCAATTTGCTGGGGCTCTGCGGCAGGCGCGACTCGTAAACCACCGGTATTTCCCATATGCGCAGACCGCACTGCAGTGCCTTGATCGTGATCTCGGCTTCGATCTCGAAGCGATAGGTCAAAAGCGATACCCTGTTGACAAAACCGCGGGTGAATACCCGATAGCCCGAAAGAACATCGCGTATACCGGCACGAAAACAAACGCTGATTAAAAGCGAAAAGAAGTAGTTTCCCATTCCGTTGATCAATTTCATCGCAGATCTCGATGCGGGCTTCCTGAGCCCGACCGTCATATCCGCCTCCTCCCTTAAAATAGGATCGAGCAGACGATGGACATCCTCAGCCTTGTAAGTCCCGTCGCCGTCAACAAGTACGTAGATATCCGAATCGATCGAACGAAATATGTGCTGGATCACAAACCCCTTGCCGCGGGGCTTCACATCGATCACTTCGGCCCCTACCCGCCTGGCCAGGTCCGCGGACCCGTCCGTGGATTGGTTGTCAAAAACAAGAATGGCAGCATCAGGAAGCTGCTTGCGAAAATCCGCCACGACCTGGGCTATCGTTGCGGCTTCATTGTGGCAAGGAACAAGGACCGTGGTCTTCATCGACTAGCTCCACTCGATCTGATAAATATAGATCTTGTTTTCTTCATCTGCGTAGAACGGTTTGAAATGTTTCAGGCCCCGGCCGCCCAGGAAGTACAGTTTAAAGAACAAAGACTCCGCCAACTCGTCATCTGCGATCAGAGATTGGCATTCTTTACCTTCTTTGACCACGATTACGGTTTTTCTAATATCCCCCTTCTCATTGTGGACCCTTTGAGTCCGTCCGTTTTCAAAAAAAACAACTTCCCGGGGAGTATAATACCTTTGATCATTCCCGGAGTAGAAAAGAACATCCTGAGAGTCCGGATCGTAGACCACTCCATTGTCGAAGGACATCAGATGTCCTTGATTTTTTCCCTTCATGGGCCTGACCGAAAAGCTGTATCGCGTTGACAAACTTTCATTCGCGCGAAAACCCGAAAAAGATACGCTAGTGTCGTTGTAAATTTTTTCGGCTTCGACGGACTTGGATCCCAGAGAACTTTCCAAGAGAGAAAGAACTTTTTGCCTGGGTTGGGACTCGTTCTGCCGGACAAGCAGTTTCCGGAAATCCCAATTGCCCAGAAATGAAATGGACGGCATTTTCCCAAGGAGAGACTCTTCCACGATGAAGTAAGCCGGAGCCGGCCGACCGTAAAGAGAATCGAGGATCTGTCGGGCTACTCCCGAAGGCACGGGGTATTTCTGTAAGATCTTTCCGCCTTTCTCGCGCCCGGCCGTCAAAAGATCTTCCAGAACTTTTTTGCAAAGGAACGGATCGGCTATATAGGGAAGCATTTCGTAGTAGGTCTGCATTGAATTGTTGTTCAGCATCCGGAGGATCGCCAGCGCCTTGGCCTCATCGTTTTCCTTCAGGACTCGGGCCATCCAATAACAGAGCTGGCCATTCTGTGATTGGCCGTCAAAAATAGCGCGCCGCTTTCCGTAATAGCGATACCAGCTTCCTTGATCCCACCATGCGTTGAGGATCGCGTCCTTGGGCGCGTGCTGATCGACATAAGTGAGGGCTTTATGCCAACTATCGTTCATGAACGGAAAGATCTCCTCGGCCGAAGAAATGCCTTTTGAAACGGTCATGTACATAAGAAACCCTGCCGCGCACAAAAAAACGGCCCCCAAGGCCACCCTCTTGAAACCGGTCCGTCGCTTCACAATAAAGGCGGGGATATATTCAAAGACGGCGATGGAGAAAAAGGTGAACGAAGGAATGGCCAGGAAGATGACAAAACGGTTGGCTTTGAAGGACGCCGCCAGCATAAAAAGAAACCAGCAAAGCAGCATCAGGACCAGATCCCGCCGCTCGGTCCGCCATTCTTTGTAAATGACACAAAACACGGAACCGCAAACTCCCGCGAAAATCCACGGACCCGGGCCATAGAACCGCGCGGCAAGCCCCTTCAGGGAAAGGGCGCTTAATTCGCTGATCGTATAAAAAACATTGGGCCAAATATCCGCGGAAATGGCGGTGTCAAACCGTAAAAAACCCCTGAGCCACCGGATCCTTTCAAAAATATCGATCCCGGCAAAGATTTGAGCAAAAACAAATGAAAAACCCAAAAAAAGCAACGCGGAAACCGCATACGGCAAGATCCTCCGGCCCGCGTTCCGTTCATGGCCGACGCCAGAGAAAAGCTGGGCGATCATCGCTACCGCGAAAAAACCCGTACCGACGATCAACATGAACCACCATCCCATCCACATCTTGGCGTAAAGCCCCTCAAAAAAAGCCGCCAAAACCGAGAAAAGAACGAGTGTTCCCCATCGTCTGCCACTGCCACGAACTGCTTCTAGCAAACACCATGCCACTGCAATGGCGAGAAGAAGGCTCAGCATATCAAAATCATACCAACCGGCGCTTCCCCTCTGAATGGACTCACTCATGCAACCCGAGAGCAACACAGCAAAAAAAGCCGAGAGACTCTGGGACCCTCGACGGACAAAGAGGAAAAAAATGAGTAGGAAACAAGCCGAATAAAAAACCGGTATGAAGAAAAGGAATCGTTGCAATGAAACTTCGTTTGTGAACAAACAAACGCCTTTGTACAAAAACGCGGTCAAATAGAATAATCCTGTGAAATGGAACACCTCGAGCCCAAGAGGCGCTACCATGGTGCTATCGTAACTTTTCCCGTTTACGATCTTATTACCGGGATGACCGTTCTTGACCACATTTTCAGTCCATTGCGCCCAGGCATAGGGATCATATTCCATAAGATAGGTCAACCCGTGCTCATCCTGATAGGGATCTTTGAGCTTCGCTTGCTCAAGGCCGACGTCCCTGCTAAATGCCGCGGGATCTTTCCCGATCAGTTCCTGCAATTCCTCTGGGACCTGACGGTCTATTTCTTTTTTGTTCCCTTCGTGTTTTTTAGACAACGCTCCAGAGTAACGGTTAATAACGTTTAGAACGGCGTTTTCTGCGAGTCCTGGAAGATAAGCCGGAAAAAGACGGACATAAATATTGAGACTAAGACACGCGAAAACAAGCAAAACGGGGAGCAAGCCTCCGCCGGAAAAAAGCGGCTTGTTAAGTTCATCCGATATACTCTTAAAGAAAGACTGCTTGGATATTTTTTTTGAAAAAGTTTTCAACATAAGAAGTTCGATTATAAGCATTTGGGCTGAATTCGCAAGAATAACAAAAAACAGAAATGGGGATGATGGTGATGCCAAGTTTCACGTTATCCTTCATCCGATTTTTAAAATAGCTCTCCTTGCGTGGCGGCGGGAAGTTCGTCCTTGGCTTTTAGCCCGCTGATCCCTAACCCAAGAAGCCGGACGGGTTTTCTACCGGCGAGAGTCTTCTTCTTTAAAAGGTCAAAGGCGATCTCGTGAAGAATGGGCCAATCCTGGGGCGGCGCGGCGAGCGTCCTTGAACGCGTAATCTGTTCAAAGTCGTGGTATTTCACTTTAAGCACAATGGTCCTTCCAAAACGCCCTTCCTGCTTCAGATCATAAAAAACATGTTCCGCAAGCTCAGCGAGTTTTCGTTTAAGCCACGGCAGGTCCGTGACATCCTTCGGGAAGGTTTCTTCGGCGCTCAATTGCGTTCGCTCCCAATGAGGATTTACTTCCCGGCTGTCCTCCCCCCGCGCTTTGCGGAAAAGCTCAAGCCCCCACTTCCCTAATTTCGCTGTAAGGTCCTGTGGCTTTACGCCCCAGATATCCCCGCAAGTGTTTAAGGTCATCCCGTGAAGGATCTCCTCGGTGCGCGGCCCGACGCCCGGGATCTTCCGAACCGGAAGATCCTTCAAGAATTCCAAAACCTTGTCGGGAGCAACCACCGTCAGGCCATCCGGCTTTTGCATATCGGAGGCGATCTTGGCGAGAAACATATTGGGCGCCACTCCGGCGGAGGCGGTGAGTTTCGTCACGGCAAAGATGTGCTGTTTAATGAGCGCCGCGAGCTTCACGGGATCCTCAAGTTTGAGCTTGTTCTCGGTCACATCGAGATACGCTTCATCGAGCGATACCTGCTCCACAAGCGGCGTGTAGGTGTGGAAGATCGACATGATGGCTTTGGAAGCGGCGCTGTATCTCTCAAAATCGGGATAGAGGAAAACACCTTGCGGACAAAGGCGCTTGGCTTGCGCGGTCGGCATGGCGGAGTGAACACCGAATTTCCGGGCCTCATAGGAACAGGTGCTCACGACGCTGCGGCTTTGCGGGTTCCCGCCCACGATCACGGGCTTGCCTTTGAGTTCCGGCCGGTCGCGTTGCTCCACCGCCGCGAAGAACGCGTCCATGTCGATATGAATGAATTTACGGGGCCAATGCATAAATCAAGTACCGCGCAAGGAGTACGGGGTACGGCGAATTACAAAGGCAAGCTTGGCACGCCGCACGCCTTACACCGTACTCGAATTATGAGAGAGAAGAAAGAATAGAATTCAGATCCACTAGTTTTGTTTCTCCGGTCCGGCGGCTCTTGATCTCAACCTTGCCTTCCTTGAGACTGCGCTCGCCGATGACGATCTGCGTAGGGATACCGACAAGATCCGCGTCATTGAATTTTACCCCGGCGCGTTCATCACGATCGTCAAAGAGGACATCCTTACCGGCCTGGGTGAGTTCGTCGTAGATCTTTTCGGCGGCGGCACGGACTTTGTCGTCGGAGTGGTTCACGGTGATGATCTCCACCGCGAACGGCGCAATGACTTCGGGCCACTTAATACCCTTCAGGTCATGATGTTGTTCAATCGTCGCTGCGAGAATGCGGTTCACGCCGATCCCGTAACAACCCATGATGGCGGATTTGCGCTCGCCTTTTTCATCCAGAAAATGCGCGCCGATGGATTCCGAATACCGGGTCCCGAGCTTGAAGATGTGCCCGATCTCCATGCTGGTCGTAAGCGCAAGCTTGCTCTTGCCATCGGGCGCAAGATCGCCGTCCTTCACAAAACGGATGTCGCCCGTGGCTGTGGGCGTAAAATCCCGGCCGATCGTGACACCTTTCAGATGCTTGTCTTTTTGATTTCCGCCTGTCACGGCGTCCGCGATCCCGAGAATATCCCAGTCCGCATAGACCGGGATCTTGAGCCCCACAGGACCCGCAAATCCGACCGGCGCGCCCGTAGCCTCGAGGATCTCATGCCCGTCCGCCTGGCGGAGTTCTTTGGCCCCCACAAGTTTCCGGAGCTTGCTTTCATTGACTTCGCTATCTCCTGTCACGAGAGCCGCGACCGGTTTCCCGTCCGCCATAAAAATAAGCGTTTTGATCATGTGCGACGCCTGGACCTTGTAACGATGCGAGATCTCCTCGATCGTGCGAAGGTTCGGGGTATCGAACAACTCGGGACTGCGGACTGCAGACTGCGGACTGCAGACTGCGGGTTTTGCCCGCTCCGCGATGTCCTGGCTCGCAAGATAACCGCCTTCGGAACTCGCGACACGATCTTCTCCGTACGGACAGATCACCATGAATTCCTGGCTCATCTTGCCGCCCATCATCCCTGTGTCGGCATTCACCACCTGGAATTTCAGGCCACAGCGCGTGAAGACACGGGTGTAGGCCTCAAACATTTTCTGGTAATTCACATCAAGGCCCTTTTCATCGACATCAAAACTATAAGCATCCTTCATGATGAATTCCTTGGTGCGGATCACGCCAAAACGCGGCCGGGCTTCATCGCGAAATTTTGTCTGGATCTGAAAAAGATTGAGCGGCAGGTCACGGAAAGATTTGATGTTCGTCCCGACGAGATCCGTGATGATCTCTTCGTGCGTGGGCCCCAGCACGAACTCATGACCCGAGCGGTTCTTGAAAGCGATCTTGTCATCCCCCAATGTTTCATAGCGGCCTGATTTTTTCCAGATCTCAGCCGGATGGAGAGCGGGCAAGAGCACCTCGCTGGCTCCGGCGCGATTCATCTCCTCGCGAATAATCCCGATGATCTTCAGGAGCACCCGAAACCCAAGCGGCAAATAGCTATAAACACCGGAGGAAAGTTGCCGAATCAATCCGGCCCGAAGCGCAAGCTGATGGCTGATGGCTTCGGCATCTTTGGGAATATTTCGAAGACTGGGAATCAAAGTCTGGGTCCAGCGCATGTTTTCTCTTTCCACCCATTGCCACACCGGGTGTGGATTAGGTTCTTACGCCAAAGTGAAGCAGGTTCTTGAGCTTATCGAGGATCGAAAGATTCACGACATCATTATAAAGCACGAACACCATAAGCGCCATGAGCAGGAAGAACCCTCCCGTCGTGATCCGTTCCTGCCACACCGGGCTGATGCGCTTGCGCGTCAGGAGTTCGATTAGGAGAAATACCAAATGCCCTCCGTCCAGGGCCGGCAACGGCAAGAGATTGATCACCGCAAGCGATACGCTCAGGATCGCCAGGAGCTGCAAAAGCGTCGCGATCCCGGCTTTGGCGGCCTGCCCGCTTGCTTGAATGATGCCCAGCGGCCCCATCAGGTTCTTGGGCGATATTTGTCCCGTGAGCAGATAAAAAAGAGCCTTATGCGTCAGCGTCGTGTGAAAAACTTCAAGGTCCCAGGCCTTTTTCACGGCTGGCAGGGGGCCGTAACGCTCGGACACATAGGTCGCAGGATCCGGCATGATGCCAACGCGCCGCATACGAACTTTTTTGCCAAAAAGATCTTTCGTGTCTTCGATCTTGGGCTGGATCTGGATCGTCAAAAGCTCTGGCTGCGCCTTGGCGACGGGTCTTTCAACGTTCAGCTGGATCGTCGCGCCTGATGCCGCATCGAACCGGTCCAAAATGTCCTTCCAGCTCGCGACCGCCTTATCGTCCACCCTTAGGATCTTGTCATTCATTTTAAGAAGACTGGCTTCGGCCGGGTATCCTTTCACAAAACCGCCGACCACAGTTCCCGGCATGGGACGGCCGATCATAAAAACGGCCCAAAAGACCACGAACGCCAGCACATAATTCATCGCCACGCCGGAAACGACGATGAAGATTCGTGAAGGGACCGGTGCCGCAAGAAAATCTCCCGGTTTCGGTCCTTCCGGTCCGACCTTGGACGCTTCTTCTCCCGCGGGGCTCACAAAACCGCCCAGAGGAAAAAGCGAAACGGAAAACCGCGTTTCTCCGGACTGCCAATGCAGGAGCTCGGGCCCGAACCCGATCGAGAATTTCTCGACGCGAACCTTGGAGAGGCGGCACGCAATGAAATGCCCGAACTCGTGAACAATAATGAGAATGCCGAAAACGATCAGGGCCGGTAAAACTGAAATCAGGGAATTCATAAAAGTTCCTTAGCCGTTTCCCGGGCCCAGACATCCGCCGCGAAGATATCGGAGAGGACCGGCTTATAAATAATGTGATGCGCACGAAGTGTTTTTTCGATGATCTTTGGGATGCCGAGAAATCCAATGCGTCCGGCAAGGAACGCTTCCACGGCAACTTCGTTGGCAGCGTTCAAAACGGCCGGCATCGTCCCGCCGATCTTGCTCGCGGTATAACCCAAGTCCAGGCACGGGAAGCGTTTCCGGTCCGGTTTCTCGAAATGGAGCGCCGCAAGATGCGCCAGGTCAAGACGAGGCAGTGGGTTCTCAAAGCGTTCGGGATAGCTTAGGGCGTATTGGATCGGAAGCCGCATATCGGGCACCCCGAGATGCGCGAAATGCGAACCGTCCACGAATTCCACGAGGGCGTGCACGATCGCCTCCGGATGGACCAGGACCTCGATCTTCGCGGCCGGCACGCGAAAAAGGTTGGCGGCCTCGATCACCTCAAGTCCTTTGTTCATCAGGGTCGCGGAATCGATCGTGATCTTGGGGCCCATTTTCCATTTAGGATGATTGAGCGCCTGCGCCGGCGTGATCTTCGCAAGGGAGCCCTTCCGGTTCCTAAAGGGTCCTCCGGACGAAGTGATGATAAGTTTTTTGACAAAAACAGGATCCTGTTTTTCAAGGCATTGCCAGAGTGCGGAATGTTCGCTGTCGATCGGAAGAACGCGGACCCCGGCTTTTCCGGCCGCATCCAGGAGAAGTTTGCCCGCCATGACCAGTGGTTCTTTATTCGCGATCGCCACGTTTTTTTTTGCGCGCACCGCGGCGAAGATGGGCCTAAGTCCCGCGGCGCCCACCATGGCGCAGATCACTTCGTGAACTCCGGCAAGCGTCGCGACTTCCGCAAGTCCTTCGTCCCCGGTCACCACGCGAATCCCGAGACGCTTGAACTTGGGTGCGCCCTCTTGGGCCTTTTGGGGATCATAGATGCAGACTACTTTAGGACGGAATTCTACGGCTTGCGTGTAAAGCTTCTCGATATTTCTGTTAACCGCGAGGGCTTTGACTGAAAAACGTTCGGGATGGATCTGGACCACGCGAAGGGTGTTCTCGCCCACCGAACCCGTGGAACCGAGGATCGAAAGATACTTCATAGCCTCTCAAGACCCAGGACCATGGTCAGGTAAAAATAAACAACGGGGATGGTAAAAAGAAGACTGTCCATCACATCCAGCATGCCCCCGAGGCCCGGAATATTCCCGGAATCTTTGACGCCCGCGTCACGCTTGATGAGACTTTCCGCGAGATCGCCCAGAAGCGCCAACGCCCCGACCGCGATCCCAAGAACGAGAAGATGCGCTGGTGAGACATGAAGATAAAAAACGGAACCGACCGAGAGAGCGACCGTGGCGAACATCTGGCCGAGGGCGCCTTCGATGGATTTCTTGGGGCTCACGTGTTCGAGAAGCTTGGTCTTTCCGAATTTCTTGCCGACAAAATACGCGGCCATGTCCCCGCCCTTCACGGTCAGGATCGTATAAGCCACCCAGGCCGCCCCGTCGGGCAAAAGCTTGATCTTGATGAGATAAGAAAAGAACCACGCCACGTAGATGATCCCGAAGACGCTCACGGAAACACTCGTGATGGTCTTGTCCGGAGACTTGCGATTGAACAGGAAGATGAAAAGCGCCACGATGACCATGAGAAGGTTCGTGGGCTGAAGTGAAAAATAAGCGGAAGCCGGCAAAAGTGCGCCGAACACGAGGCCAAATCCCCGATGAACGAGCAGTCCCTTTTGCTCTGCCAGGGAAAAAAATTCGTAGAGTCCCACAAGGATGAACGCCTCCACCATCATAAAAAAGCACCAATGCGGCAAATAAAAGATCACCGCAACCGCCGCCAAAATAAAAACCGATGAAGTGAAAAACCGCTTTATGAACTGATTCATGCCTTTCCTCCGTTCACAGCACACGTGTCCCCGAAGCGTCTTTCCCGTCCTTTGTAATCTTCAAGCGCCTTTTCGAATTCGTCCCGGGTGAATTCCGGCCAGAATTTTTGCGTGACATAAAGCTCGGCGTAAGAGATCTGCCACAAAAGAAAATTGCTGATCCTCATTTCCCCGCTCGTGCGGATCAGAAGTTCCGGATCCGGCATCCCTGAGGTATAAAGATTCTGGGATATATCTTCCTCCGTGATCCCGGAAGGCTTGATCGCGCCCTCGACCGCCTGCTGGGCGATCTTTTGACAGGCCCGTAAGATCTCGCGGCGGCTGGAATAGCTCAAAGCGAAGGTCACGACGAGACTCGTGTTCTTCCTGGAATTTTCCATGGCCTGCGTCAGTTTTTTCTGTAATGTCTCGCCAAGATCTCCGGTCTCACCGATCACATTGAAAACGCAGTTATTCTTGATCAACTTTTCGATCTTCTTGTCCAGATAATTGGACAAGAGCCCCATCAGGAATTCCACTTCTTCTTTGGGACGGCGCCAATTCTCTTTGGAAAAAGCGTAGAGGGTCAGGTAGCGGATCCCTTTATCCTGCGCGGCCTGGATGATCTCTTCGACGCGTTGAGCGCCGACTTCGTGTCCCTGAACGCGCAGAAGACCTTGCTTCTTGGCCCAGCGTCCGTTGCCATCCATGATAATCGCAACATGCTGAGGGATCGCGTTGGGCATAAAAGGTCCTAGAGGAAGATCGTCTGATTGCGTTTGCTGCCGACCGAGACGATCTTGATCGGAGTTTCCATCAATGCTTCCATCCGTTTGAGGTAACGGCGGGCATTTTGGGGCAACTGGCTCCAGCGCCGCGCATGGGTGATGTCTTCTTGCCAGCCTTTCCACGTCTCATAGACGGGCTGGGCTTTGGAAAATTCAAAAATGGCATGCGGATAATCTTTCGTGAGTTTGCCGTTGATGCGGTAAGCCGTCGCGATCTTCAACTCCGGAAGTCCAGAGAGAATATCGAGCTTCATGATCGCCAGCTCGTCGAGCCCATTGATGCGGACCGCGTGACGTCCGATCACCGCATCGAACCACCCACAACGGCGAGGACGTCCCGTTGTGGCGCCGAACTCCTCGCCTTTGGTCTGGATCAATTTCATAAGCTCCGGCGGAAATTGCGTGGGGAAAGGTCCTTCCCCCACGCGCGTGGTATAGGCTTTCGTCACGCCGATCACGCGATCAATAAAGGTAGGGCTAATACCGGATCCGGTGATCGCGCCACCGACGGTCGCGTTCGACGAGGTCACGAAAGGATAGGTCCCGTGATCCACATCGAGAAGCGTGCCTTGGGCGCCCTCAAAAAGAATATCTTTTTTGGCTTTTGTCGCATCATAAAGATAATTGGGTGTATCTTGAGCAAAATCGAGGAGTCGCGCGCGATATTTTTTGAAATGGTCGAAGATCTTCTGAAAAGAAAGCGGTTGGGCGTGATGGATCTTCACCAGAAATTCATTCCGCTCCTTGAGGACATAGGCTAGCCGGTCCTTAAAATAAGGAAGAGATTTCAGATCCCCCACGCGTATCCCGACACGCGCCATTTTATCGGCATAGCACGGTCCGATCCCTCTTTTCGTCGTGCCGATCGCCTTGCCTTTTTGAGAGGATTCTTCCTTCAACTGATCCATCAGCTTGTGATACGGAAAGATCAGATGAGCCTGATCCGACACGAAGAGCCGCCCGCGAACTTTGATGCCGGCCCTCTCAAGGATCGCGACTTCTTCAAAGAGAGCCTCGGGATCGATCACGACCCCGTTCCCGATCACACCGATCTTCCCGGGATGAAGAATGCCGGAGGGGATCAGATGCAGGACGAATTTCTGATCGTTGAATTTGATGGTGTGACCAGCGTTATTGCCGCCCTGATAGCGGACGATCACATCACTTTTCCGGGCGAGAAGGTCGATGACCTTCCCTTTACCTTCATCGCCCCATTGAGCCCCGATCAGAATACGGTTCATTCGCTTCCTCTTTTACAATTTGACGACCTTAACGTCCAGCACGAGTTTGTTCTTTTTGATCAGAGCGACGACTTTGGCGGGCACTTCACTGTCCGTGTTGATCGCGGTCATGGCGTAAGCCTTCTTGCCTTTACCCACGCGCCCTAGCGACATTTCCGCAATGTTGACGCCGTTTTTGCCAAGCACGGTTCCGATGGTTCCCACCACGCCGGGAAGATCGTTATTTTTTACGAAAAGCACCCAACCTTCCGGCACCACATCGATCATGAACTCATTGAGGCGCACAATGCGCGGCTCATTGCTGAAAAGCGTTCCCATGATCCGGTAGGTCTCTTTGCCCTGGACCACTTCGACATCGATAAAACTTGTAAAGCCTTCGTTCTCATCGCTTCGGCTCTCGGCAATCGCGATCCCGCGCTCCTTAGCCACCGCCAGGGCGTTAATGAAGTTCACGGAATCTCCACAGATCGGTTTGAGAAGTCCTTTTACGACCGCCATCGTAAGCGGCGCCACATTAAAACGCGTCGGATCTCCGCCGTAGCGGATCTCCACTTTTTTGAAACTTCCGCTGAAAAGCTGCGCGTAGAGCATGCCGATTTTTTCCGCGAGCACGAGCCAGTGCTTGAGACCCTTGAGCGTGTCAGGATCCAGGTTCGGAAGATTCACGGCGTTGCGGATCGCGCGATCATTCAGAGCGTCGATCACTTGCTTGGCCACTTCAAGCGCCACATTCTCCTGCGCTTCCTCCGTCACAGCCCCAAGATGCGGAGTACAGATAAATTGAGGAAGTTTTAGAAGCGGGTGGTCCGCCGCGGGAGGTTCCGTCACAAAGACGTCGAACGCGGCACCGGCCACTTGCCCGCTTTGAATGGCTTCGGCAAGCGCCGTCTCATCCACGATCCCGCCGCGGGCGCAATTGATGATCCGAACGCCTTTCTTGCAAAGTTTGAAAGTTTCACGATTAAGAAGGTTTTTGGTTTCTTTGGTAAGGGGTGTATGGAACGTGAGAAAATCCGAATTCTTGAGTAGCGTCGGCACGTCCACGAACTCCACGGGATATTGCTTCACGCTTTCTTTGGAGATGAAGGGATCGAACACCATGACCTTCATATTAAAAGCGCTTGCGCGTTTGGCGACCTCGCGGCCGATCCGGCCAAACCCCACGATCCCGAGCGTCTTACCGTTAAGCTCCGCTCCCTTGAACTTATTGCGTTTCCACTCGCCATTTTTCACATGAGCGTCCGCTTGCGGGATGTTACGCGCCACAGCCATCATCATCGAGAAGCTGAGCTCCGCCGTCGAGATGGTGTTCCCTTCAGGGGTATTCATGACAATGATGCCGCGCTTGGTGGCAGCCTCAAGATCCACATTGTCCACGCCCACGCCCGCGCGGCCGATCACGCGTAGTTTTTTGCCCGCTTCGATAATGTCGGCCGTCAGCTTTGTGGCGCTGCGGATCAGGATCGCGTCATAATCCCCGATAACCTTCTTGAGCTCTTCGGGTTTGAGTCCGACCTTTTCATCGACCTGGAGGTTCTTCTCTTTGCGGAGGATGTCCATCCCCCCTTGGCCCAACGAATCCGAAACAAGTATTTTCATTTTTAAATCTCCCTTTTTGAAATGATGGTCCGAATGGCGCGTCCTTCTGCTATTTGCAACAGCAACAGGAAGAACCGGAGGAAGCCTTCATTTCCTTGAGAGTCTCGCCGAGCACTTTGAGCCCGGCTTCAATATCCTGCTTCGTGATCGCGCCCATGTGACAGATGCGGACGACTTTTCCCTTCATCTGATCGCCTTGCCCGCCCGCCATCGCGATCCCTTTTTCGTCGCGCATGATCGTGCAAAGCTTTTCGCCATCCACCCCTTCGGGCAACCAAGCTGCCGTCACAGTCGAGGAGGGCGCTTTGGAAAAAAGCTTCAGGCCCATTTTTTGGAGAGATTCACGCGTGAAGGCGGCGTTTGCGGCGCAACGCTTAAAAACATTTTCGACCCCTTCCTGTTCTATCAAGTCGAGCGACTTCTGCAGCCCGATCACAAGCGTCAGCGCCGGGGTCCAGGGCGTATCACTGTCCTTCAAGGATTTTTCATAATATTTGAGGTCGTAATAAAAACGTGGCAGTTTGGCCGTCGCCATACGGCCTTTAGCCTTCTCACTAACGCTCAGGAACGCAAGTCCCGGAGGCAGCATCAGGGCTTTCTGCGAACCGCTAACCACAAGGTCCACGTGCCAGTTGTCCGTTTCAAGCCGGTCGGCGCCGAGGCCCGAAATGGCGTCCACGATCAAAAGCGCGTTCGTCTTCGCAACGATCGCACCGATCGCTTTGATATCGCTTAAGACCGCCGTCGATGTTTCGCAAAGCTGGACACAAACGGCCTTGATATCCGGATCCTTTTGAAGCGCTTCCTCGATCTGCTTCGGATTCGGCGCCTCTCCGTACGGAACTTTAAGACTGATCGGGCTCAGCCCAAACGCCTTCGCGATCAGCGTGAAACGTTCGGCGAATTTTCCATTCTCCACCACAAGAACCTTGTCCCCCGCGGAGTGAAAATTGACCAGGGCCGCTTCCATAGCCAGGCTCCCGGAGCCGGCAAAGGTGTAAATGGGATTTTTCGTCAGGAACACTTTTTTCAGGCGCTCGGAAACGTCTCCAAAGATCTTGCGATACCGAGGCGTGCGATGGTGGAAAATAGGCTCCGCCATCAACTTGCGGGTGACTTCAGGAACGGGCGTGGGGCCGGGCGTCAAAAGAATAGTCGGTTTACTCATGGTTTTGGGACCTCCATGCGGGTTGTGATGACCTGGTCGACAATACCGTAATTCTTGGCTTCTTCAGCGGACATGAAATAATCGCGGTCCGTATCTTTTTCGATACGCTCGAGCGTCTGTCCGGTGTGATGGACAAGGATCTGGTTCAGCTGTTCTTTGAGTTTCAGGATCTCTTTGGCTTGGATGTGGATGTCCGAAGCCGTCCCCTGCGTACCGCCCCAGGGCTGATGGATCATCACGCGGGCATTCGGCAAAGCGTATCGTTTTCCTTTGGTTCCGGCCGCCAGAAGCAAGGAGCCCATGCTGGCCGCCTGACCCAAACAATAAGTCGCGACATCGCACTTCACGAAACGCATGGTGTCATAGATCGCCAGACCCGCGGTGACAGAGCCTCCGGGAGAATTGACATAGATGTTGATGTCCTTGCCCGGATCTTCCATGTTCAGGAAAAGGATCTGAGCGATAATGAGGTTCGCGATCACGTCATCGATCGGCGTTCCGATAAAAACAATGCGGTCTTTTAAAAGCCGGGAATAGATATCATACGCCCGCTCCCCTTTTCCGGTTGTCTCAATTACCATCGGGACCAAGTAGCTCATAGAACCTCCTTCAGGCTGTTATTTGGATTTTGCGTTCTGTTTCAAAAATTCAATGACCTTCTCATTCCGAACCTGATCCAGCAAAGTTTCCCGAGCTTCTTTGTGTTCCTTATAATATTTCTCGATCGTTTCCTTCGGCTGGCGATACTGCACGGCCAAAGCTTCGTATTTGACCCCGAGATCCGCTTCTTCCGATTTGATGCCCTGCGTTTCCGCGATCTCATCCAGAAGAAAAGCGATGTGGATCTGGCGGCGCGCTTCGGACTCGAACTCCTTTTGCATCTTTTCTTTTTCTTTATCGAAGATCTCTTCCGTGCCGCCCTGCTGAAGAAAACGCTGGCGCGCCTGATCCCTCAGGTATTCCGCCCGCCGCTGCAAAAGGCCGTTCGGCAGATCGATCTTATTATGTTTGATCAGCTCGTTTAAAAGCTCCCGTTCAAAAGTGGTTTCTTTCTCATCGGCATCCCGTTTTTCAAGGTCGTCGGTAAGTTTTTTCTTGAGATCGGCGAGGTCCTTGTACTCCCCGGCCTGCTTGGCGAGATCATCGTTTAGCTCAGGAAGCGATTTTTCCTTGATCTCCTTGATCTTCATTTTGAAAATCGCGGTTTTTCCGGCCGCCCGTTTATCCGCCATATCTTGAGGAAAAGTGATCTGGACATCTTTTTCGTCACCAATATTGGCGCCCACAAGCTGCGCGGAGAACCCTTTTAGGTATTCTTCCTCTTTAAGCTCGATCCAGTCATCATTACGCTTTTCCATTTCTTTGCCGTCGACGGTACAGACATAATCGGTAATGACAAAATCTCCGAGCTTTGCCGCGCGGCCTTCCACGGCCTTATACTGAGCGTGCATCTCCTGGGTTTGTTTAAGCGCTTTTTCAATATCCTCAGACTTCACCCCGCTCTTTTCTTTCTTGGCGCTCAGTCCGGTCACACGGGAAAGCTTGACCTTGGGCCGGATCTCAATATGCGCTTTATAGGTCAATTTCTCCTTGGCGAACTGGATATCCTTGATCTCGGGTGTCGTGAGAGGATTCAGGTCTTTTTCTCGAAGCGCTTTGGGAAGGGATTCTGAAAGCAACGCTTCCAGCACCGAGTCATTGGCGCTTTTCTCATAATGCATGACCAACACGTCGCGGGGAACTTTTCCGGGACGGAATCCCGGCACTTTGGCGCGTGGAGCGATTGAATTATAAAAAGACTCATATTCTTCGCTGATGCGATCTTGGGCGATTTCAATGGTCAGAATCTTTTCGCAAGCGTTGCCTTCCTGCAATTTGATCTTGAGTGAAGAGTTTTGAGGCTGCGAAGTTTCGGTGCGGGGAAGGTCTTCCGATACTTCTTCTTTCTTTTTTTTCAGCAACACAATAACCACCTTATGGAAAAGTATGGAGCGAGTGGAGGGAATCGAACCCTCGTAGCTGCCTTGGCAAGGCAGAGCATTACCACTATGCTACACTCGCTTGTTAAACAAAAAGGTAAGAACTTCCAGCGATGAGGCGTCGTATTCTAGGGAAGAAACTTCGCTTTGTCAAACACGCCCAAACCATTTTTTTTAGGCAGCTTGTCTGAAAAAAAGCTCGAATTTCTTGTAAAGTACCCTGTCCTTCAGTAGAATAGCCCCCGTTTTTCAAGTGCCTGTCATTATTGTTCCTTATTTGCGCCCTTAGCTCAGTTGGTAGAGCAAGTGACTCTTAATCACTGGGTCGAAGGTTCAAGTCCTTCAGGGCGCACTTTTTCTCAAAAAAGCATGGTGTCGTGAGGGCTCATGAAAGGCCCTCCACGGCGCCACACTTTTCCCTCCATGGAGTATTTGGCTTGTCGATTTTTTGAATTTGCGGCCGTGGCGAAATTGGCAGACGCGCAAGACTTAGGATCTTGTCCCGAAAGGGTTGGGGGTTCAAGTCCCTCCGGCCGCACTTGTTCTTGGTATAGTCACTTCCCCAAAGACTTGAGTCGAAACAATTATGAAGAAAAGAACCGTTTTCACATTGTTGCCGGCAGCAGCGCTCCTAGGGCTGGCCCTCGGGGTCGTTCCTCGTCTTCCCGGTATGGAACGGGATCTTCTCGAGCAACTTGCGAACCGCTCTGCCAAAGAATATTTCGCCGGTTCCTTGCGGGTCGAAAAAGTCTATTTGGACCGTCATCTCAAGATCCATCTCATGGGGATCACGGGCAAACTGCAGGCCCGCCAAGGCCCCGTACCTCTGGCGATAAAATCTTTAGAGTCCCAAGATTCTCTCTTTCTTTTCATCTCTCAGAAACCTGTCCACTTCCTCTTTGAAGGAATCCGGCCGGAAATATCTTCGCGCATGGGGATCTCAGGGAACTTCATCATCCAAACAGGGACCGCTTCACGCTTTGAACTCACCGCAGATCTTGGAAAGACGGGGCTGGAGGACTGGCAATGGCTTGATCCCCAGAACCTCGGCGGCGCAACCGGTGGCTTAAAAGGTGATCTGACGTTCCGCAAGGTCGTCGGCCGGGAGCCCGAGTTCAGTCTGGATCTTGAAGCCCCCGAACCCGGCGGCAATATCCAGGCCCGGTTCTTTGACCTCTTTCTCCCCTATCTTCCAAACTCTCTTCAAAAGGAACGGGTTCAAAAAGTTTCTCAAAGTCAGCAGGTGATCCGGTATGGCAGCGCCGCTTTAAGGGCGAATCTGCCCCAAAGCGACCTCCTAAAAATCCTCCTCCAAATCTTCATTCCGGCTTATAATTTAAAGCTGACGCTGAACACAACTGTCCGAGCGGATGAGAAGAGCGCATTTTCACAGATTGCCCGGCTCATGGGCCTTATCGAGGTGAAATAAATGAAACTTGTTGCAAAAGCAATCACACTGTTCTTAGCCGCCATGGTGATCGCCGGCTGCACAGTCAAGGCCGTGGGAGATCCCAACCGTCCCATCACAATCAACGCGAATGTCGTTGTGGATATCCGGGGCCTTAAACAGACCGCCACGAACATTGAAGATATGGTCGCTCAAGGGGTCGTAAAATGAACTATCAAGCCATTTTAAATTTTAAGGAGGGTCGCACCATGAAAAAGATTTGTGCTTTAGGGCTGGCCGTGAGCCTGGCTTTTTTGATCACGATGCCGGTTTGTTTCGCGGCAAATTATGATTTCAAGGAGATGACGCCCGAAATCGAACAGGCCATGAAGAACCGGCAAACAAGATACCAGCTGCTCCAGAGCCTCAAGCAGGAAGGCGACGTCGGAGAGAACAACACGGGCTATGTAACCAATCTGAAAGATAACTCCAAGGCTACCGCATTGGCCGCGGATGAAAACCGAGATCGCAGGATCATTTATGAGGCTTTGGCGAAGCAGAACGCCCTGGGTAACACCGGATTGCTAGAAGTCCAAAGAGCCTTTGCGGAAGTTCAAAGTGAAAAAGCCGGAGCCGGCGACATGATCCAAGCCTCATCAGGCGACTGGAAAAAGAAGTCCTAAAAGAGCAACCCTTTCCAAAGATCAGCGAACCGTCTTATAGATCTCGCGCACGCCTTGGGTCATCTCCCGATACTCCATGGGATCGGTGACCAAGGATTTTCCGCTGAGCGGTAATTTCTGGAATTCCTTGCGGATAGCCAGGATTCGTTCCTCCGTGATTGGACGGGACTGGTAGTAATCGTAAAAATAAGGTGTCATCTTCTCTCCGGCTTTCAGAAAACGCTCCTGTACGTCCATCAGAGCCTGCGGGTCGTACCCAGCGTTCATCAGATACTTCATGGCTGACGCGTCGCTTCCTAGGAGCCGCTCCCCGGGAGCCTTGAAAGTACTTTCATTGTAGGCTTGTAAAAGCACCAGCCCCAGACTCGCCAAGGATCCTAAGGGCCCGAACATCGGGCCGATCGCCGAACCTGCCTGTGTCGCTGCTTTGATCACATTGTCGCTTTTTGCAAAACGGCGGTCCGGAAATTGCTGTTCCCCGATCTCATGCGCGAGCACCGCGGCAAGCTCTGCTTCGTTCTCAAGAAAATTCATCATCCCGGTCGTAATATAAATATAACCTCCCGGTGCGGAGGTCGCATAGATTTTTTCGCTATAAAGAATCGTGAACCGGTATTCGATGTCACGGCGTTTGGCCTGGGCAGCCAGCAAATGCCCCAGATCATCCACATACCGCACGACTTTCGGGTCCGTGTAGGGATAAAAGGAAGTGAGGATCTCGCGGTGGATCGCCTCGCCCGTCTTCTGCTCCTCGGTCAAATGAGAGGTCTTAAAAGTAGTCGCCGGGCGGTCGTATTCCGCCGTCGTCGAGCAGCCATTCAGCAAGACTAAAGAACCAAGAAGTAGCGGGAAAAACTTCGGGAAGTTCCTCAAATCAAAATCCTTCTTGAACTTGGATGAAGTTTCGGGATACGATGCGTTTCCCTCACAGGCGCCCATAGCTCAACTGGATAGAGCATCAGCCTTCGGAGCTGAGGGTTGCAGGTTCGACCCCTGCTGGGCGCGCTCTTCTAGTATTTCAATCTTAATTATAAATTCTTGAATACCAGGGCCAACGCCCCGAGATCGCCCGAATGACCAAACAACGGCGACCTGAGAACCTTCGTGGTCCGGAACGCCTCGGGCCAAGCATGTATCCGTGCGCTTCGGATCATCTCACGCCAGTATTCAGGAGGAGCAGACATGAGTACGCCACCTCCGATCACGATCGCCTCAGGATTGAGGATGTTCATGAGGTCTGCAAGGCCAATCCCGAGATAATATGCGGCGCTCCGATAACTAGCGACCGCGCCCTTATCACCCGAACGGGCCGCTACTCCAACCTCTTTCGCGCCCGCAACCTTTTTCTCTTTTGATTCGTTGTAAAAATGAGCGATCGAAGTTCCGGAAGCATACGCCTCAAGGCAGCCTCGGCGGCCGCACTTACATTTCCGCCCATCGGGAACAATGCTAATATGGCCAATCTCCCCCGCAACGAATCCGGAACCTTCATGAAGTTGCCCATTCATGATGAGTCCACCACCGATGCCGGTGCTGATCGTGATATAAATTAAATTTTTCATCTTTTTACCGGCGCCAAACATTGTTTCCCCCAACGCTGCCGTATTTGCGTCGTTGGCAACACAAACTGGAAGCCCGGTCGCTTTTTTCAGAATGCGTTTCAATGAAAGACCGGCCCATCCCGGGAGATTCGGCGAACGCGGAAGTGTGTCTTTTGAGGAATCTACGGCGCCTGGACAACCGACGCCGATCCCGAGGATCTTTTTGGGAGAAATACAAGAGTGGAGGATCAAATCCCGGAGATTCGCTACGAGTTCTTTGACGCAGGCTTTCGTCTTCGCTCCGGTCTGAGTGGGGATCTCTCTTCGCGCCAGGATGCGCCCGCGCGCTGTCCCAAGCGCTATGGAAATTTTTGTTCCGCCGATATCAATGCCGATCGCGTATTTCATATTTTTGTCTTTGAGAAGTGACGGGCAGCCTTGATTTCTTTAATTTTTGAAAATGACAAGGAAATCAGGGCAACCCAATTCTCCATTGATGAAAAAAACAAAGAATTGGGCAGGGAGGGAATTGAACCCCCGACACAGGGATTTTCAGTCCCTTGCTCTACCGACTGAGCTACCTGCCCACGAGATTGCGGATATGTTAGGACGGGTGAAAAATTTTGTCGAGTTGCCTGTTGTCCGTCCAACAGGTCGAACAGGGTGGGATTATAAAGCAGCCTTGGGGAATGTCAAAGATTTTACGGCGCCAAGCGCATACTTTTTACTAGTGCCCGGAGTGATAAGGCTGGTGATGAAGGATGGTAAGCGCTCGATAGATCTGCTCCGTAGCAACTACCGCGGCGAGTTCATGCGGCAAGGTCATGGGACCAAAGCTCCAGCGAAAAGCAGGTTTCATTTCCTCCAAGGTTTCGTCCGTGAATCCGTCCGGACCGCCGATCACGATCTCAAGAACCTGCGCGCCGGAGTTCATGCATTTTTGAAGCTCGCTAGCCAGATCCTCGGAAGCGGCCGTCTTGCTCTTCTTCCCCCTTTCGCATACCCAAAGGCAGGACTTTGCCTTGTCCGCCACAAGACTTGGGACGGATCTGCCCTTTGACGGAGAAGGATAAGCGCCGGTCTCGCAAGGCAAGAAATGTCCGATCCTTTCCGTGTATTCCCGGACCAAAGAAAAAGTCGCGGAAGATTTGAAAGCCTTAACCGGAGCCTGCGCGGGCTTAAGCCACGCCAAAGAAAAACGAATGCGCATCGAGTTGGGACCTTTCTTGGATCACTAGTATCAACTTTCTGGCCGTTTCTTCAATAATTTTTCTTCTCAGCATGTCCCCAATGCCATTAGAATGTGCCATGGCCTCAAAACAAATCCCTGAGATCGATCATATCTATCTGGACAAAAATACCGCGCGGGCGCCTCTTGCCAAACGCATTCTTCGGACCCTCCGGGGCATCCCGGTCACGATCGTCATCGACAAAAACGCTTTTCTCCGGGATGCCGAAAAAATGTCTCTCACTGCGGGCAAGAAAAAACTCTGGCTCACAAACTTTAAAGGAGCATTCCTTAAACCCTGCCCCGCCACGGGAACAGATTATCTTTGCTGCCGCTACAGGATCCTCAACGCTCAGACCCACTGCCCTCTCGACTGCACCTATTGCATTTTACAGAATTATTTAAATATTCCGCTTGTAACGATTTATGTGAATATCGAAAACATTTCCCGGGAGATCGACGCCCTGATCACAAGCCGGCCCCGGCGTCTTTTCCGGATGGGCACGGGGGAACTGACGGACAGCCTCGCACTTGACCGGCTGACCCGTTTGAATGAATGCCTGATCCGCCACGTCCTCGGCAAAAAAATGATCCTGGAGATCAAGACCAAGACGGTTTCGATCGATCATTTGCCGAATATTCCGAAAAGCAACGTTCTCGTCTCCTGGTCGATGAATCCCGACGCCTTCATCCGGACGGAGGAACATAAAGCTGCGACTTTTGAAGCGCGTTTGAAAGCGGCCCTCAGGGTCGTCAAAAAAGGCTACCGTCTGGGTTTTCATTTCGATCCTCTGCTCATGCTTCCTGGCTGGAAAGGGCATTACGCGGAACTTCTTGAAAAGCTAACCTCGACCGTTCCGGAAAAAGAAGTCATGTGGATCAGCCTGGGCAGTCTGCGCTACCCGCCTTCGCTAAAAAAGATCGTCGAAGAACGCTTTCCGAAGACGAGAATTGCAACAGCGGAATTCGTCAAAGGCCTCGACGGAAAGATGCGCTACTTCCGGCCGGAACGCGTCAGGCTTTACCGGCACATTTACGCCGAGATCCGGAAGCGCTGGAAGGATGTCTTCATTTATTTCTGCATGGAGAACAGAACCGTTTGGCGGGATGTCATGGGGTCTGCCCCGGAGAACAATCATCATCTGGATTATTTGTTCCACGAGAACATCTCAAGAAGATTTTCGGATCTGAAATTACCGAAAGCGAAATTGATTTGGTACTTAGCACATAACTCTTGAGGCTTGGTAAGCTATGCTCGTGCCATGGGCTTATTATCTCCTTTGCTTCGTTTTTAAGCTTCCACACAGCACTTCTTCCAGATATACTTTCTCCTGCTCTCATTTTCTCATGCGACGTGGTCTTTTAAAAGCCAAGGAGGGTTTTCATGGTTGACGATACGATCAACATTCTGGGTGATCAGCACGACGCAGAGCAGGACCCACCATCCTCCAAGCCAACCGCGCACCAGAATGATGTGCTGGTCATCTTGAAAAACGCCTTAGACTCCAATGCTTCGGATATTCATTTTCAGGTGGGAAGCCATCCGATCTTCAGGATCGACGGCACTCTCTTCCCCTTCACGGAAGCAAAAGTCATCACGAGCGCCTTCATGGATGGATGTGCGAACCTGTTCCTTAAGGAAAGTCAAAGAAAGAACCTTCATGAGAAACGCCAGCTAGATTGCTCCGTAACACTGCCGAATTTCACACACCGCTTCCGCATCAACTTCTTCTTTCAGAGAAACCAACTGAGCTGCGCTTTCCGCGCCAATCCCATCGTCCCTCCCACGATGGAACAACTCGGGCTGCCTCCCTTGATGGAAAAACTGGCTTCTCTACCGCATGGGCTTGTGCTGATCACGGGAGCCACGGGCTGCGGCAAAACTACGACCCTGGCAGCGATCGTGGACTACATGAACAATCACAGGAACGCTCATATTATCACGATCTCCGACCCGATCGAATACATCCACAAGAACAAACGTTGCGTGATCAGCCAACGCGAAATAGGGAACGACGCGATTTCTTTTGAAAGCGCTTTGCGCGTGGCTCTCAGAGAGGACCCGAATGTGATCGTGGTCGAGGAAATCCGTGATCTGGAAAGTATTTCCATGACGTTGACAGCGGCCGAGACAGGTCACTTGGTCTTTGCGACACTTCATACCAATGATGCCATCCAGGCCATCGATCGCATCATCGATGTTTTTCCTCCTCGTCAGCAGCTCCAAGTGAGAGTCCAGATGGCCATAACACTCCGGGCCGTCGTTTCCCAGGTTCTTTTGAAGAAAAAGAACGGCCCCGGGCGCATAGCGGTCTTTGAAACCATGCCGGTCACGACCCCGATACGCAATCTGATCCGTGACAATCAGACCGTGCAGATCTACAACGTCATGTCGACGAACCGTGCTCAGGGAATGCTCTTGCGCAATGACGCCTTAGAGGAATGCGTCAGGAAAAACCTTATCTCGCAGGAAGACGCCGAGTCATGTTTTTTGGATACTTCTCTTTTTCAGCAACACGAACAGCAAAATTGGCGACAGTCCTAGCCAATCATTCCGGGCATAAAAAGGCATCCTTAGAAGTCACGCCCTCGAGTCTTCTGGAATTTCGCGCGCCCACCCGCCAGCCGGCCCTTTCGGAATATTTGTGACAAAAAAAGCGTGGGGCGGTGTTACCGCCCCACGCTTTGAGAAGCGTGCTTATTTCTTTCGAAGGCGCTAGCCTTTCAAGAGGGAGACCTTCACGATCTTGCCGATCTTGCCAAAGTTGATATTATTCTCACGAGCAAGCCAGCCGATCGCCTGGTTAAAAAGAGCCTCGTCCTTCCCGACCTCTTTGAAGAGCTTCGCCAGGGTCATCTCCCCTTTTTGTTCTAACGTTTTGTAGATCTTTCCTGCCGTTTCGCCGATCCCGTAATATTGTTCCTGCATCTTCATTCCCTTTCTAGTAGGATAATGTTAACCACAAACTCACCGCGTGCCAGCATCCTAGAAAACGTCGTGCTCCACATCCGGAAAGATGTTGTCCTTCCCTTCCAGTTCCTTGAGCCAGCCCTCATCGAGCCGGTTGTTCATAAGATCGTCATAGATCCTCGTGAAATTGAGCAGATGTTCTTTCGTCCGCTTCACGGCATAAGGTACCACGGTGCCCGTGTGCATGATAAAAGCCCAGTCGCTTGATTGTGCGAGAAAAAGTTCGCGCGTGGCTTGCTTGAGCGCCCGGCTGACGGTCCCATTCTGTCCGCGGAATTTCTGGGCCATCTCGCTCATGCGAAGCGACGCTTTATGAAGATGACGATAGATCCAGTCGTTTGCGCCGGAAAGCCAGGTCTCGCTGTACCCTTTCCACCCCCAGCTTGAAAAACAGGGCGTGGATACCTGATTGACGGGATATTCCTTAAAATAATCGGAAGGCGCGATCAAACGGAACGTTTTCTGATCATAAGCCGATTTGCGAATAAAAAGATTCAGGAACTCCGGGCCTTCATACCACCAGTGCCCGTAGAGTTCCGCGTCATAAGGAGCCACAATGAGGGGTTTCCGGCCCATGAAATCATAGAGATATTCCGTTTGCTTTTCGCGGTTGAACATAAAATTTTCGGCATGGCTTGCAGCCTTCCCGATGGCCCAATTACGCACATACGGCTGTTTATCCTCGGTGTTCCCTGTGATGCGGTGGTATTTGATGCCGGTGTTGACACGTAGACCGTCGGGCGAAATATAAGGACGAATATAGTCGAAATCCAGTTCAAACCCGATATCCCGATAGAACTCGCGATAATCCGGATCGCCAGGGTACCCTTCGATGGAAGACCACACCTGCTTGGAGGATTCCACATCACGGCCGAACGCAGCCACACCGCTCGGGCAGAAGATCGGCGCGAAGACCCCGTACTTCGGGCGCGGCGAGGCGTGAAGAATGCCGTGCGTGTCCGTCAAAAAATAACGGATACCCTGCTCTTTTAAATATTTATCCACGCCCGGATAATAGCCGCACTCGGGAAGCCAGATGCCGATCGGACGACGGCCGAGCACTTTTTCATAAAGCTCCGCTGCGGTCTTGATCTGCCCACGAACGGTCCCTTCGTTGCGACTGATGAGCGGCAGGAATCCGTGCGTCGCCGCACAGGTAATGATCTCGAGATGCCCGTGGTCCTGAAATTTCCGGAAGGCTTGCGTGATATCTCTCTGGTAGCGGTTCTCGAACGTATCCTTCGCGCGCGTAAATTCCCAATAATAATGAAGCGCCGTCTCGTGGAATTGGGGCTGGAAACGCGTGCGCTCGATCTCTTTATTGGCCAATTCGATCATCTTGTCCAGATGCCGCAGATAGCGGGTCTGCAAAAGCTCGTCTTGCAGCATGGACATGAGCGAGGGCGTGAGAGACATCGTGAGCCGCCCGGGAACATGATCCCGTTCCAAGCCCTCGAACATATGGATGAGCGGGATATAGGTCTCGGTGATGGCCTCGTAAAGCCACGCCTCTTCCAAAAAGTATTCGTGTTCAGGATGGCGAATGAACGGCAGATGCGCGTGAAGCACTATGGAAAGAAAACCTTTTTCCATAGCTAGGAGTGCTTTCCTGCCTTAATGACAGGCGCGGGCCTTTCTGTATTGCGGCTCACGATCGGAGTGATCACTCTTTCCTCGATGCCGTCCGAAGATTTGGCGTGGCAATCAAAAATAAATTTTCCATCCGGAAGCCCGTAACGAAGCGTGAAGGTACCGTCTGGACGGAGCTGAACGGGTCTCCCTTGCATGGTGACCTTGGCGTCAGGCTCCGTGCCCCCGTAGATGATAAGTTCACACTCAAGCCAAAAATGGAAGCCGCGTTGTTTGATCTTGACCGGGCTGGACATACTGGAAACGGCCCCCGCCCCGGAGCCTGATGTGATCGCACTTTTGAGGCGCTCTTCCATGAGCCTTCGGAGTTCGGCAGAACTTTTGCCGACCTGAAAACCTCCCGAAAGAGCGTACATTTTGTCAAAATCAATCGACATCCACTGATCATCAATGACCTCGGACATCCCGGACCTTGGCGTGGTCACGTGATTGGAGCGGGCGAGGCAAATGAAGCGGCCGTCACGATGCAGGAGCCCGATCTCGGCAAAATAGCTGTGGTTCGGCTGGGTGTTGACATACCAGCTCTTCGCCATATTCTGGAGGACGATGTCAGAAAAAGACGGCGTCTTTCTTTCCTCTGTGGTGTCATAAATCCGGAGGACAGAAACAACACTCTCCCAATTCCCGCCAAGCTTTGCGAGATGGTGCCGCTGATGATCTTCCTGGATCTCCCAATAAGCGTAGATCCAATAAGGGTCGCGGACGAGAAGATAGATCTGATTGTCGCCGTAGTTATCGGGAAGCTCGCGCGGCATTTCTTGATAAACCCGCGTCTCGACTTGAGGGGGCAACGCCTTAATTTCAGAAATAGCCGCGGGAGACTGAAATTTAGAAAGGACCGGAGCAGATCGTTTTATGACGGGGACCCGCTTGGAAGTTGACGCGATCGGTTTGACCGCATTTTTTTTTACGGAGGAAACGCCTTGATTCTTTTTTGGAAATTCTTCTTTATTTGTGCTGGTTTTCTTACGAGACGGCAAGACCATCTGTCCGGTCCTTTTTTAAGATCACTTTCACTCAAGAAAATGACACCCTTACTCCTGCGCGCTAGTTTATGAATAAAGAAACTATAAAAAGACAAAGATAAAAATAGCGCTGGGATCCTGCCAAGAGTTGACCGCGACCGGATGGAAGCGGTGACAATATATCAAAAAGGCAACAGTCTGGCAACAGAAGATTTTTTCGGTTTTTTCGGTTTTTCCTCGAAAATTCCGGTCAACCCGCAGGGTCAAGAACTTCAGGAAAATCTGAACTTTTCAAAAAAGATCAGGTAGAGAGCGACTAGTATGAGCGCCCCGGAAGAAAGCTTGGAGAGAAAGGAGTGATTTTCCTCGCTCCAGCGGCTTAATTTCTTTAAAAAAATGAACGCTAACGGAACAAACCAGAGCATGGCGCCGATCAGGAAGCCTCCGAGAAAGAACTCCTTGAACCATGGCTCACGGGCCTCAGGAAAATGGGCCCTGAGAAAGCCCAGGATGCCCAACCACATCAAAAAGACCACGGGATTGGTGATGACCACCAAAAATCCGACGAGAAAGTTTTTCGTCGGATTTCTTTTGCTGACCTCTTCGGCCTGATGGCGAGGCTTGCTGTGGCCCCAAAGACCTCGTACCGCCAGCACCAAGATCACTCCGATCCCGACCCACCGGACGATCCCCCACCATTCGGGATGATCCAAAAGAGGCTGGGTCCCCGTGAAACCGATCGAGAGAAATATCATGTCCGCCAGGATCGCCCCGCAACCTACCAAAAAAGCGGCTGTGCGCCCTCGCTTGAGCCCGCGTTGAATGGCGATCAAATCGATCTGCCAGCCAAAACAGGCCGCCAAAAAACCGGTCAAGATCCCGAGCGGCATTAGGCGCCCTCCCCATCATCCGGAGCTCTTTCGTCTGAGATTTTATGAAATGACACGCAGTAGAACGGGGAAAGAACAATAAACGTCAAAAAGATCGAGGCGATCGCACTTTCAATATTGAAATAGAAAAACACCGCAAAAAACACGCCCACTTGCACCACGAACAAGGTCCGCCAGGAACGGAACTTGATGGCCGAAATCTTCGGGTAAGGGATATCACTCACCATAAGAAAACCAAGCGCTGTCATCAGGAACACTTCGCTGATAAGAGAAAAAGACCGGTCGGTCCAAAGATTCCTGTGAAAGGCCAGCATCGTCATCATCAGCGTCAGGGCCGCGGCTGGCGTCGGAAGCCCCTCAAAACACCCTCCATGGGTCGGGTTTACGTTGAAGCGCGCCAAACGGAAGATCCCGGCGCAAAGATAAAACACGATGACCAGAAGAAGCACCATGTGAGAATTCTGGGAAAAAGCCTTGTAGACGAGCATGCAGGGCGCCACCACAAAAGAAACCGCGTCGGCCAGCGAATCCAGTTCGCGTCCGAATTCCGTTTCATTGCCGAAGATCCGGGCCACATGACCGTCCAGGGAATCAAGGATGAGGGCGAGAAGAACAAGCCAGACGGCATATTCATATTTTTCCTGAACGCTCATCAGGATTGAAAAAAACCCCGCCACGAGATTAAGCATCGTGATCATGTTGGGAAAAGCGGCCGTCGTAAAATAAAAACGTTTCTTCATGGCTTCAACACCCCTCGTTCCACGTCCCGAGGATCGTCATCCCGCCGGAGACATGCTGTCCGACCCGGACATTCGCCCGGAACATTCTTTGTGGGATACAGACCTCGACCCCGGATCCGTAGCAGATCATGCCCAGCTTTTCCCCGCGTCCCATCACCTGCCCGATCGCTACGTCGGAGTAAATGCGCCGCGCGATCGCGCCGGTCAACTGACGCACCAGGATCCGCCGCGCGCGGTTCTCGATCCCGATCCAGTTGGATTCGTTATGGTCGAAAGCGTCCTTGCGCAACGCGTTCAGGAACTTCCCCTTCACATAATCCTGGTATTTGATGATGCCCGCCAAAGGAGCGCGCGTGGTATGCACATCAAAGATCGAAAGAAAGATACGAATACGCACCGCTTGCTCATGGAGAAACCGGTCTTCAAATATCTCGTCGACCTTGACAACCGTCCCGTCCGCGGGCGCGAGAAGCCCCGGCTCCCTCGGCGGTTCCCGCCGTGGATCCCTGAAAAAAAGAAGCTGGGCAACCAAGAGAAGACCGAGCACCAGGGTCGCGTAGGGAATGTGCCAAATCCTCTCCAGGATCATGAGAATGCCCAGGAACACGACCCCAGGCCACACCCGCTTGTCGAGAGGAATCCTATCTGTCATAACGTCGTCACCGGAGTTTCCTCGGTTTTTTTAAGTTTTGTTGAGCTTGCGTCCTTGGGTCCATCCGCGCCTTCAAAAGGCGGTTTCTTCGGATCCTGTCCTTCCGGAATCCCTTGAGTTTCGGTCACATACTTGCGAAAAGCCCGGTGCGTCGCGATCCACCGGAAAAACTCCAGCCATTTCCCCACCGAGAACGGGCCGCCTTTGGCGACACGCCAGAAAGTTCCGGTAAAAAATTTCCTGCGCTCCGTATCGAAGGTCAAAAGATAATAAGCCAAAAGCTTGAGCAGAAGATAAGTGAATTTAAAATCCAGAGATGCCCGTTTGTGTTCCGGATTGAGATTCCTGAAACGGTTCAGTGCCGTGACCAACCGGTCCCCGTAACTGTCATACCGATAGAGACATCGACTCAGCCAGTTGTAACCTTGATGAAGTTCCTCGATCGTCATGAGTTTCGGAACAAAATTGCAGTCCGAGGAACCATGCCCGTTCATTTCGGTCCATTCCAGGTCGAGGAGCCGTCCCTCCGTTTGAAGCCGTTTCATCAAAGGTGTGTTGGGAAGCGCCATGAGTGTCCCGCAGGTCGTGAACGGGATCCCGAGTTCCTGCAGGAAATCATAATGTTCTTTGAATATTTTTTTGTCATCCGAGTCGAACCCCACGATCATTCCGGCCACAACCGTCAGATGGTAGGAATGGATACGTTTAATGTCTTCCAGGACATTTTCGCGCGTGTTCTGCACTTTACCCGACTCGATAAGACTTGCGCGACGCGGGGTCTCGATCCCGACGAAAAGGGAATAAAAATTCGCCGCCTGGAAGAGCTCCAAAAGGTCCGGGTGATGGGCCACATTGATCGTGAGTTCGCAGGAAAATTCGATCGGATAACCGTTCTTTTTCGAATAATCCGCCAGTGTCTTGAGAAGTTCGCGCGCGAACGGGATATTGCCGATAAAATTCGCGTCCCCAAAAACAATATAATGCGCGCCCTGCTTCACGCAATGGTCGACCTCCGCGATCACTTGCGAGACAGTCTTCGTCCGCGGCACACGCCCGTCCATAATGATGATGTCGCAGAACTCGCAATTAAATGGACAGCCCCGGCTCGTCTGAAGCGAGAACATGTTGTACCGGTCCCCCCGGATGAGATCATAGCGAGGCATGGGGCTTTTGCGGACGTCGGCCTTCCCGAAAGCCTTGTAAAGTTCGCGCGCTGTCCCTCGCTCAAAATCACGAAGAAATTCCGGCCAGACCTCCTCGGCCTCTCCCACAATGCGGAAATCGCATTTCCCTTCGAACGCTTCCGGAAAAAGACTATTGTAAGGCCCGCCCACAGCGATTTTCTTGCCGCGCTTTTTAAACTCCGAAATGATCTCGAGCGCCCGATGATACTGGACATTGAAAGCGCTCAGCGCAATCAGATCGGCATCTTTGTCAAAGTCGATCTCTTCGACATTCTCATCGGCGATCTCGACTTCCCAGGGCTCGGGCGTGAGGGCAGCCACCGTGGCAAGACCCAGCGGCGTCGTGGAAAAACAGGTGCCGGTCAGCGGCTGAAGCCCTTCAAACGACCATATGGTCGGCTGAAAACGGGGATTGATGAGATAAACTTTCAAGGTCTGTCGGCTCTTTTTTTTGTATGGGTTGTGCACATGGTTAGTGCTTTCGCAAAAAGATCCCGGAAATAACCACAGAAAGAATGAACCGGAAAAACAGGACCGCCTCTTCGATCGTCGCAAGAAAGATACGGATATAATTGATCCGCAGCACATCCCCCCGCTTCCAGGAGACCCGGACATTAGTCCAAAATCTTTGGAGGGGTTCGCGCGTCGAGGTCAGCCGGAGCGAAAAAAGGTTCAACTTGTTCATCCAGATCTGGAATCGTGACGGGATCCGGAACCGGTAAAGATTTTTTTTCTCAAGCGCTGTGGCGGCTTTCTGATAAAGGTGAAAAAGTTCCGAAGCCCGGAGATCCCGCCACTCCTTGGCGCACTGGGTCATCCGCGCGATCTCGGAGATCACTTTCTGTTCGAGCTGACCGCGGCGACGCGTTGCGAGCCAAACCTCTTCAAGTTCAAGCGTCAGCTTCCACCGGCCTTTGATACTGCGCAAGATATCCCAAAATCTCCGTTTGAAATAGACCCAGCGCCCCTCGATCGGATAGCCCGGCCGGCGTTCCAGACGTCCCTTAAGCCGAAAAAAACCGTGGATCATCGGATGTCCGCCTTCCACATCGATGGAATTCTTATACCACATGAAATTAGAAAAAATACCCCAGTAGTTATCCAGCTGAAGGTTCCGGGTCAAGATCTTCTTCATATTATCGGTGCTGTAAAAAGTCTGCCAGGCAGCTTCGTAAGCGGCAAGCCACTCTCCCGGCCTCATTCTCGGATGGCGATGGGTTTCATGGAACGTGTCGTAGTTGTTAAGGTCCGCGTCCATCAACAGCCTTTGGGCCAGGGCATTTTTATAATCCATCGCCCCCGGCAAAGGTGTCATCATAAAGAAAGAGGCCTGTCCCGCCCCGAGCGTCAGCAGTTTCTCGATGTCCTGCTTAACCGATTCCTGGGTGTCCAGGGGGAACCCGATGATATAGGCCAGATGACAAACGACCCCGACTTCTTGAAAAGAATCGACGAGCTTTTTGAAATTCTCGATATCGTTCTGGCTCTTCTTGGCGGCCTTGAGATTCTCCTGATTCAGGCTTTCCATCCCGATAAAAACTTGCCTGCAACCGGCCCGGGCGGCCTTTTCCACGAAATTCGGCACCGTATGGGCCTGGGTGTCCAACTGCATCATAAAATGGAACGGGATCCCCTCTTTTTCTTTGAGTTCGATCAACCGGTCCAGGATCGTTTCCCAGTTCTTGTGGCGGCAAAAATTGTCATCCGTAAAAAAATAATGGGAGATCTTGTGAAGCCGGTAACCTTCGCGGACCGTTTGGATCAAAAGCTCGACATCGCGGAACCGCATCTTGCGCCCCTGGACATTGATGACGGTGCAGAAACTGCACCCGAAGGGACACCCGCGGCCGCAATCGAGCGTTCCGAAATGCTGAAGCGCATAACGCTTCTGGTGTTTGGGATTGATACGCGGGAAGGGCGCTTTCGAAATATCCGGGATATCGTTCAAAAAATTATAAACGGGTTTGAGACGGTCATGCAACGCATCTCTCAGCATCTGTTCCCAGTGCCCGCCCTCGGCTTCGCCCGCCGAGAGGGTCACTCCCGCGTTTCGGAGCGTCACAAGTTCCGGAGAAAGATCGGGCAAGGTCGCCATCACGCCGCTCACATGAAACCCGCCCATCAGGACATCGATCCCGGCTTGGCGAAACTTCATCGCAATATCCGCGGCGCGCGGCACCTGATTGGATTGGACCCCGGCCAAGCAGATCACCGTCTTGGTCCCCGACTGTTGATTCTCCCGGATGATCTTTTTATAGGGAATTCCCTGGACGGTATCATCAATGAGCGTGATCTCCCAGGCCAAGTCCCTGCCCAAAACACCCCGGTCGCGAACGTCTTCGCTCAGCCCGTTCAGACAGGAAAGCGTATTGCTGGGAAGGACCCCTTTCCAATAGCGGATCACATACCCTTCATCGTCGTATTTGGAGGGCTTGATCAGAAAAAGACGGAAGCGCTTGTACTTGTGAGAACAGATCTCTCCATGAGCCTCAGAAGAGACGTCCGAAGAGCAAGCACAGTCTGGAGAGATGGGGTTTTCTCGAATTAGCATGGGGAATGATTATACTCCATCTCTAGAAGGACTACTAGCACCGTTCCAATTTTGTTTACGGGTGAAGGACGGTGCCGCACAGGTTATCACTAAAAGACTTAGTCGTGCTAAAGGCCTGGGAATTTGAGACTGGAAACCGCTGTCCTGGCCTGACGAATACAGTCCGTGATACCGAACCCGCGGAATCCGTTCCCTGCGAAAAAAAGCCCCGGGTATTGAAGACCTTTTTTTTCGATCCGCGCCACGCGCTCAAGATGTCCCGTCTCGTATTGAGGCAGCGCGTTAGGATAGCGCTTAACATCGACGAACACGGGCCTCGCCCGGATGCCGGAGAAATCGTTCAAAAAGGTCTGCATCTTTTGCTTGAGCGTTTCATCGCCCTCGCTAAAAACCTCGGGGATCATCGTTTCGGACAGAAATGCGCGCAGTGAAAGGTATTTTCCGTCCGCGCTCTTGCCGAGCCATTTGAGACTTGAAAAGGGATAGGGTTCGCCAGCCATGGGCACCAGGAACCCGGGCATGAGGCCCTGAGCGGGCACATCTTCGGACTTGTAAATGAGATTCACTGTCGCGATCGAATCGTACCGGATGTCCGAAAGCGCCCCAGAAAGTTCGGGAGCCGTCCGTGACAGCAATCTCGAGGAATCGCAGGCGTTCATGGCAACGCACAAGACATCCGCGCGCAACGGATCACCCGCCTCCATGGAAATTTCCCAGCCCAAGTGATAGGCACACTGCCGGACGGGCGCCGAGGTCCGCAACTCACAGCCCCGCAGCTCCCGCACAAGCGCCTGGACCAATCCTTCAAGACCCTGTTTCAGAGTAAGAAATTCTGAAGGACTTTTTTCTTTTTTTTCAATCGCCCTTTTCAAAAAAGATCCCACGAGACTTCCATAAGTCCTTTCGGCCTGCCGCAACCGCGAGAACATGGCTTCCAGACTCGCTCGTTCAGGATCCATCATGTAAACGCCTTGCACTAAGGGCTTCACAATCTCTTGGTAAAAACCTTCTCCAAGACGGCGGCGGATGAAACTCGCAAGACTTTCATCCCCTTCTTCTTTCCGACGTGGGATGAACGGCTCTGCGAGCATCCGGCACTTCGTAAAAAAACTCATTCGTGAGACATTTAAAAAGCGAGCGGCCTCCCCCAATGAATCGGGAAGACCCGGGATGAGAAAGAGCTTTTTATCTTTGAGGCCGAAGAAGTGCCGAAAGCACGGGGCCGCCTCGGTCACATCTTCCAGAAGACCCAACTCGCGGCAAAGATCCGTGGCATCGCTTTGGCCGGCATAGAAAGCGTCCGCCCCGGCTTCCGTCCGGAGGTCCTCGTGTGCCAGCGTGCGAAGGACCCCGCCAAAACGGTCGGAGGCCTCGAGTACGGTGATTTTGAGAGGAAGATGCTCCTGAGCGGCCCTTTGGGAAAGGAAAAAAGCGACGCTAAGGCCTGAGATGCCGCCCCCAACGACCACCGCATGACATTTATTCATGGGATTTAGCGCTAAAAACTGGCGGGTTTCTACCCTTTTCTTGAATTTTATTTCCTTGAGGCTGAAAAGGGTTGCCCCAATTTCTGCTTCGCAAAAATTGAAAGGTATTGGGACTAATTTTCTTGGACAAGGATCGTGAAGATCTTGCGGGTCGGAGCGGTTTTAGGCTCCCAGGGCCGCTCATAAACAAAATCGGCTTTTGTCTCGCCCGGGGTCATGGCCTTGAATTTGTAAACCTCTTTACCGGGAGCGCCCGGCATGACTTCCTGAGGGGCGACGTGGCTGGCCCCCAAAAATGTAACGATCTTCTGATCTTCCGGCAACGTCATCTTCCAGCGGAATCCGGTCGATGGATTGCTGACCAAAACGATCGAGAATTCCTCGCCGGGCCGAACCCGGATGGGAACACCGGGATCCTCAAACCCCAAGGACGGGCTTCCCGCCGGCACCGCGGAATCCGGCGCTGGAGCGGGAGGTATTTCTTTCGTTTCAACCGGGATCACCGGAGCTTGACCGGCTGCTTGGGAGGTAACTTCCGTGACTGTGGGAGACGCGACTTCTTTCATTTCATCGGGGACAATGACATTCATTGTGACCGGGTCGCTCCAAAGCGGCTCCGCAACATCGCCGTCCTCGCTCATACGCTTGAACCCGAGCCTGAAGGACACCGGCTCCGTTTTATCTTTTTTAGGAATATAGAGGATGATGTTTTTTTCGTAGGCATCGCCGGAATCAAGGGTGATCTGCTCGAGGGTGTTTTCGTTACAGGTCCAGGACTGGATAAACACCCCGGCATTGTCCGTCATCCAGTGTTTTTCATAGGAGCAGGAATTGCTCCAGAATTCGACTGAGGCATCGGTGCTTGAGTTCACGACCCGCACGTTCACAAGGAACATCATACCGCTTTTAACGGCGTTCTGGTCCGGAAGCACCTGGATCTTGAGCGGCGAGTCTTCAGCTCGGGCGATTGGGCCGGAAAAACAAAGGGAGGAAAAAACAAGAAAAAGAGAGGCGAAAAAGAGGAACGGATCTTTTTTCATCGCAAGGATCAGCTGACCTTCACAAAAGGGTACTGGACCTTGACATACTTTTGAAAGAAGGTTCCGTGTGAGGGAGCGGCCATCAATCCGTGATAAATGCTTTCGGGAACTCCCCGATAGCGGTACACACCGCCCGCTCGAAATACGATCTCCAGGATCGATGTTGCGGCATCATAACCGATCAGCGCAAGATCGCGCGACCTTACAGGCTTTATGTCCACTTCCGTTACCATAAAAACACCTCTCCTTTAGTACGGCTTTGCTATTAATTTTATGGGTTCGCAGTGCTATACCGTTTTACCCCTAAAAATTAAATGTCAAACGGTATGGGTCCTAGGAAGCCCGCTTCCGCTGGACTTCTTCAAGTTCATGGTATTTTTCCAGGATCACATCCCGGGCCGGCCGGGAACTTCCATCCTGGAACTTAAAAAAAATGATGTTGTTGCCAAAAAGCGTGCGGTAGCAATTCTTCCTCGCCCACCGTTCTGGCTGCTCGTTACGGTAGTTGGTCATCAAATACACCAGTCCGAAGGGGTACGCGATCTGGGCCGGATAATCGATCCCATCGTACTGGACCACGATCGGCGCGGTCCGAAAATAATTTAAAAGACAGACCATCTTGGCAAGATCGTTTCCGGGTTTTTTAAGGAATTCCTGATAGGCCTGAGACTGTGCCACAGGTTCGAGCCCGTCCGCGCCCAAAACTGCCGGGACAGTTCCCGGAAAAATGAAACTGAAAGAAACCGATAAAACGGCACCCACCAAAAATTTCTTCATGACTTTTATGATTCCTTAACCTTCCGACGAAGCAAAATCATGTCTCGTCGATATAAGGCGTATGGCCAACGCTTTTTTTATAATAATCCAAACATTCCCGGCAGATCCCATCCCCATGCACCCACTTGGGGTGCTCTCTCAGGATCACCTCGATAATGTGATAGTCCGTGTGTTTCAAAAAAACCATCAGATCGTGCTCCATCTCTTCCTTGCAAACCGGGCATACATAACTTTCCATAGGGGCCCTTCTCCGTGGGGATATCCCAGACATTGATAAACGGCCCATAGACTAAACGAACTAGGTCGTTTCGTCAAAGCCCCAATTGGCGTGCAAGAAATATTTTTTGATCTCTGCCTTGTGCTCCTTCAGCTTAAATTGAAAATTTGCGATCCCGCCCTGAGGGAGATGATCCGGCTCGGTTGGAACACTGGTCCCTAAAAGAGGAACCTGGTTCTTATCAAAGATCACCAACTGAGCGCGGATATTCTTGATCGGATGGCCGATATTGTTGATGACAATGCCTTGGAGGGACGCGCCTTCCGCTTCATTAAAGTGAGTGCTCGCGCCTTTGATGATCACTTCGCGCGGTAACTTCTGAAAATTCTCGATCTCTGGAAAGGATTCTATTCCCATAGTCCGATCACGGCGCCCCAGTCCCGGCTTCGCTTCCATGAATAGCCCTGGGGACCGTCATGATTCCCTGTTTGACCGTTTTATGAAGACCCTGGCTTTATGTCGCCATGCCCGTGCTATAAGGAACGGCCATACACGAACTTTCCTTATATTCTTTTTTCGTCTTCACCCCGGAAGAAAATCCAAAGGGCGCCCAGCAGCCTGCGAGAGGCCTCCGCAAAAAAGATTTTAAGATTTGCCTTTTCGAAAAAAACTCTTTATTGAACCGACAAGCTCTTTACTGCGCTTTTCGCCCAGCAGGGCCGACATTATTTTTTTCACCGCTCTCTTGATCCGTCTTTCGATGGGGAGGCCCTTGAGTAACTGCTTTTCCAGATAATCGTAGTCGATCCCCTTTATTTTCGGGGTTTTGATGGCCCTGTCGTAGTCACGATAATCGGTAATGGCGAGCAGGCCGTTTTTTTTGCAGTAATCATAAAGGACCGTCCCGGGGAACGGTGTAAAAAAAGCGGTCCCCTGCACCGTCAGGCGCATCGTCTGAAGCATTTTTATTGTTTCGCTGACATCCTGTTTTGTTTCGGTCGGCAGCCCGAGAATGAACATGCCGAAGATTTGGATCCCAAGTTTTTTAAGGATCTTGTAGGCGTCGTAGTTTTGCTTCACAGTGATTCCCTTCTCCATCAAATCCAGCATTTTCTGGCTGCCGCTTTCAAAACCGACGTGCACCCCCGCTAACCCCGCATTTTTCATCTTGGCGATAAGCTCCGGATGCCGGCAGACATGATCGGCCCGGACCTGACAAGCCCAAGGTTTCCCAAGACCCGCGGCGGTATATTTTTCACAGAATTCTTCGATCCAGGGCCTGGCCTCACTTAAGCAGTCGTCATGGATCATAAAGCTTTCAAAGTGTGTTGCCTTTTGAATGAGTTTCAGCTCTTCAATCACCCGGTCGACCGATTTCCGGCGGACCGTGTTACCAAAAAGAAGTCTTTCGGCGGGCTGACAAAAAGTGCATTTATAAAGACATCCTCGGCTGCTGATGATAGAAACAAAAGGAACCGGCAAATTAAAGATCGGGAGCGCTGCGATCCCTTTAAAAAGGTCCAGATCTTCCATTGGAAGAAGGTCAAGATTCGCCGGTTTCCCCCGGATGATCTTCTCGGGTCTTTCCCTCTTGGCCAGGCTTCTTAAAATCTCCGTAAAAACGATTTCTCCTTCTCCCAGCACAAGATGATCAAAATGAAGATTGGATGAAAAATCTTCGGGCATGAGCGTGACATGAATACCGCCGGCAATAACGGGAACCTGAGGGAACAGCTTCTTGGCCTCTTCTGCGGCCTTCATGGAGGGCGGGCAGTTGATGGTCATGACCGTGATCGCGACGACATCCGGCTTTATTTCTAAAAGCCCGCTCCGGAATTCCTCCCATCCGGCCATCAGCCTGAGATCCAGCAGGGCGGTTTCATGTCCGTCCTGCTTCGCGCATGCGCTCAAAAGACGCAGCCCGTGACTGACCCATCTGTTCGAGTCATTAAAATAACCCGGATAAACAAACGCTATTTTCATAAGGCCTTCTTCCTTTCTCCATCTTCCCCCAAGATCAACCACTCCCCATTAGTTTCGGCACCCAGGGCTTCTTTACTTAGTCAGCTTCGGTTATTTAGCACAACCTTGCGGGGCATCATGACAACAAAGAGGCACTATGAGAAAACGAGGAATGGAGCCCGGCCCTCCATGAAAAATCTTGAGGAACCGGGTCGGGTGCTTATTCTATCAAAAACCGGGAGCCGGAGCGGTCTCGACCCCTTTTTCCTTCTCGGGGGCCAATCTTTCCAGGAACTGTTCGAATTCATCTTCCAGAGCGAGATAGGGAACGGGTTTAAGCCCCGTGATCCGCTCGACCACGTCCAAAGTCCGCAGATCGAAGGGATCGCACATTGCGATCCGCACGGAGCCTTCACTGACCCCGATCGGAACCACGCGGTGATGAAAGATGAATTCCGCGTTAAAAAGATGAAATATCGCCGGGTCCGGGGTCCATTCCTTCAGGCTAAAATAAGGGACCTTGAGCTTCTTTTCAAGCATCCTGCCCACATCCTGGCTTGAGATGAGATTCATGTCGATCAGGGTTTGGCCAAGGCGATGGCCGGTCTGGAGATGCTGTTTGAGGGCCGCGCCAAGCTGCTCTTCGGTGATCAGACCGGAACTCACAAGGACCTGGCCGAGCGGATCCGCGCGTTTTTTCGGCTTGGCGGGTTTGATCTCCGGCTCCAGGATATGGACCGCATCATCCAGTTTCCTGATCGGGGACGAACGGCGATCTTGAAGATAATGGCTGCCCGGCTGGCTCTTGAGGAACGTCTTGACCTCCGCGGCGTCCTCTGCGATCTCGCGGAGATTCGAGTAATTCCGGAAAAGGTTAGTACACCCGGCGACCGAACAGGACATGAGGGCGAAATTCTCCATTTTGCCGCGCCGGTTCTCCACGCGAATGAACCCCGCATCCCGGTCCGTCTTGTTGTAATAGGTCGGAATGATCCGGTCAAAATCATCGATGAATTGACGCGCGAAGACCTCTTCAAGCTCCGCCGGAAGCACCACGATAAAATCGTCCCCGCCGATATGCCCGATGAAACACTCCCCGTCCCGCGCGACAGCGTGATTGGCCGTCACAAGAAGCCGGGCGGTCTGAAGAATCGCCTCATCCCCCTTCTGAAAACTATAATGATCATTGAACGCCTTGAAGTTATTGATATCGATATAAAGGACCGAGAATTTTTCTCCCGCCTGGATCTTCTTCAAAACGATCTTCTCGATCGCGTGATTGCCCGGAAGATGCGTCAGCGCGTTGGCCTCCACCCGCTCCATGGTCTTGGTGATATTAAGGTTCACACGCAGTTGCAGCACGAGCGGGCTGAAAGGTCTTACCAAAAAATCGTCAAAGCCTTTTTCATGGCCGAGCATGAGTTCCGTCAGCTTGTGTTCGTCCGTGATCATGATAACCGGGACCGACATCAGGTGGGAACGGGAACGAATGACCTGGATGAGCATCTTGCCGCTCACCGGCTCCATATCGCTTGAAAGCAGAATCAGATCCAAGACCTCACGATCCAGAAATCTCAGGGCCTGGCTGCTCTTCGAGGCTTCAAAGACTTTGTGGTGGCGGGAATGAAGGCGCATCAGGATCAGTTCCCTCGTCGCATCGTCTTTCTCGACCACTAGAATCCGCTTCCCCTTGTCCTTCATTTCAACTCCGCTTCAATGAATAGATATCGGGCCCGCCCTTGGATCATGCGAAGCTCTCTTTTTTGGAAGGAAATTTTTTATTCCGAACGTCACGGCCGTAATCGCTGGCCGCTTTTTTCATGATCCCTTCAAGGTCCGCGTAGCGCCGTACAAAGCGGGGGCTTACTCCGGAGTGAATGCCCAGCAGATCATGAAATACCAAGACCTGCCCGTCGGTTGCGGATCCCGCGCCGATCCCGATCGTCGGACATTGTACGGTCTTGGTAATCTCGACGGCAAGTTTCTCCGGGATACATTCCAGAACGATCGCGAACGCGCCCATCCGATCCAGCAGTTTCGCGTCCTCAAGGATCGATGCCGCTTCATCCGGATCTTTTCCATAAACGCGGTATTTCCCATCCCCGACACTTTGCGGCAACATCCCGATATGCCCCATCACCGAAATCCCTTCGGTCACCAGCTTTTGGATCTGCGCCTGGATCTTCACGCCGCCTTCGAGCTTCACGGCATCAGCCCCCGCCTCGCGAACCAGACGCTGCGCGTTCATGAACGCCAGTTCTGGATCGTTATAGGAATGGACCGGCATGTCCGCGACCACTAGCGCATGCTTCACTCCCTTGACAACCGCCGCGGTGTGATAAAGCATGTGTTCGATCGTCATGCCCAGCGTATTCTCATGGCCCAAAAGCACCATCCCGACCGAATCGCCAACCATGATCACATCCACGCCCGCCCCATCCGCGATCCGCGCGCTCGGATAGTCGTAGAGACTGAGCGAGACGATCTTCTCACCGGCTTGTTTTTTCGAATAGATGGTTTGAGGAGTGTGTTTCATCGTCCCTCGCAAGGAGTATGGAGTACGGTGTACGGCGAAAAACATTTTTGTGATACGCCGTACTCCTTACGCCGTACTCATTTCATTTCTGCTGCCACTCATACGCAGTGATGAGATTTTCCATGAGCATGGTAACGGTAAGGGGCCCGACGCCTCCCGGGACCGGCGTGATAAAACCGGCTTTTTTGATCGCCTCATCGAACTCGACATCGCCCTGAAGCTTTCCGTCCACCTCGGTCGTCCCGATATCGATCACGACCGCGCCTTGTTTGATCCAGTCGCCTTTGACAAGCCCCGGTTTTCCGGCACAAGCAATGACAATATCGCTCGCCAGAACGATTCTTTTCATATCCTCAGTTGAAGTGCCGGTATTACAAACCGCCGTCGTCACGCGAGCTTCGCCAAGAAGCATCTGAAGCGGCCGGCCGACGATTGCGCTCTGGCCGAGAAGGACGGCTCTTTTTCCGCGAAGCATGATACCCGTGGATTTCAGGAGCGTGTAGGCTGCATAAGCCGTCGGCGGGATCAGTTTGCCGCGCCGCAGAACGATCAATCCGAGACTGGTGGGGTGAACCCCTTCGACATCCTTTTTGGGGTCCATCGCAAGCAGGATCTTATCTGAATCGATCCCCGCGGGAAGCGGCATAGAAATAAAAAGTCCATGGACCGTTTTGTCGGCGCCAAGTTCCCGGACCTTCTGGAGCAGGGCCTTTTCGTCTTTCACCTGATCCGGCAGGATACGCCTGAAATCAATGCCGAGTTTCGCCGCAAGTTTTTCTTGGCTGTTGATGTACCAGACTGCGGACGGATCTTCGCTTGTCTGGATCGCGGCCAGGGACGGCCTCGGAAGCCCCGCGGTCGTAAAGGACTCTATTTTCGCGACGATCTCCTTTTGCAGGTTCTCGGCGATCGTTTTCCCTTCAAGTCTTTTCATTTGCATTCAATTAATTTCCTTTCGTAAAACGGCTACGGAGTTCCGCTAAAGCATTTTCGGCGCGCTCTTTCCGTTCTTTGTTTTTCATATAGACCACATTGATATGCGCGGTATGGAAAGCCCCTTCAAACGCCGCGGTGAGAAGACCGTCGCTAACGATCAAATCGTTGGCGACCGCGCCCTTCACGAGAGTTTTCATGTGCGCGTTCCACTCCTTCGCCATCACGAGGATCAGCGCGAGATCGGCCTGTAAACGGAACGCGTTCTGGAGCGCGTCCTCCAGCTTCCCGAGACCCGCGCCATCTTTGTAACAAGCCATCACTTCATCGTAGACCTTCGGATCCAGAGATACCACCTGAAGCGCATCGGCCCGCGTCTTCTCAAGAGAATCGACAATCTCCTGCATGCGCTGGCGATTGGCCTGGTCCTGGAATTTCTGTTCGGAAAGAAGATCGGCCTTGGGTTTTCGTTTGAGCGCAATTCGCGCGACCATTTGCGTCAGGGCCATTCCCAGGGCCCCGGCATAGGCGGAAACACTCCCACCGCCCGGCACCGGCGCGTCGCTTGCGAGTTTTTCAAGATACTCTTCCAGACTGAGATCCGTATATTTTTTCATATTCATTCTCGCTGAACGTGTGTGAGGAACGCTGAATGCTAGAGGCTATTATACACCAAATGAGAGGCAAAATATGAATAGGAAAAGGGGCCACGCTCCATTCCGAAGAATAGAACCTGACCCCTTTTGTGACCACTTTTCTGCGTAGAAGATTACGCGGACTTCGCCACAGTAAGTGCTGCCGCGAACTGCTGGATCACGACGGTAAGTCCCGCACGATCGGCAATCTTCATCAGCCATCCTTGGGTCGCGATAAAGATCCCCTGATCACCGATCTGATTTTTCAAAGCAACGATATCCGCTGAAGAGGCCGTGACAATGGCCCGAATATGTGCCCCAGCTTTGGCCAGACCCCGGCGAACCCGTTCTACCATGACTTGGCGCAATAGGTTCACAGCCTGTTCAGGATTATTGGCAGCAAGGATTCGCGAAACCCCGACCGGCAACTTCGCGTTGAAATCTGCTAGCATACGCGCCTCAGAACGGTTCCTGACAATAACAACCGACGGATTCTGTCCGGCAAGCGCAGGGATCATCGGAAGCCCGGCCATTTCTCGATCAAAAGCAAATTCCGGAGCAAAAATCACCGGCTCCTGGAAACTGCTCGTGAAAGCCCCTCGAATTTCCGAACGACTCTGGGGCACAAGAGAAACTCTGCCAATCACCTTCGCGAAATCCACGGGAGGTTGCACCGTAGCAAGCTCGTCTGTCGCACGCGTTTCAGAACGCGGTGTGCGGCGGTCGCGATAGTGCCCGATGTTGGCTTGAGTGGAAGAAGAGAGGGTCGAATCCACAGGAACACCGTTCGAGATTGCCGGAACTGTTTGCTGCGACGCAACGACCTTTCCAAGTTCGACACCCGGCTGATGGAACGCATTGATATTCAACATAATGCTTTGAGCATGGACCTTCTGCTCCCAAAGCGCGATTAAAGCACCCAACGACGCTGGCGTCAGACGGTCGATCATGAGCGCATTGGTCGGACGATTCCCCGAGAACACTTTCCCCCGTAGGGCTGCGTCCGACTCTCCCGGCTTTCTCTTTTTCAGAACTTCCTCAAGCGGAAGGCCGGTCATCCAGGCTTCCTGCTGAGCGAAAAAGTTCGCCAGGAGTAAATCGCGATGGTCATCTCCCTGATGGAGTGACTGCATGAACGCGATAAATGTCGTGGGGATCAGATGGGACCCCTGCTGGAACAACTGACCGATCGAATGCTGAAGATCCGTTGCAGTTCCACCGTCAATAATAGACCCTGTCTTATAGTTCACGGGCCTTCCGTCAAGGTCCACGGTCTTGCCCAGACTTTCCCGATCCAACTGATCGAGATGATTTACAAACAAATTAAGATATTGGTCATAAGCCCAAACGGCCTGGGCTTGGACCCCCATGAAATTACTGTAGTAGATATCGAGGGCCGCAAGAATGACCGGTATATTCTTCTCGAACGAAGTCGTCCTGTAATACTCATCCATCTGGTGAGCGCCGTTCAGGAATTCCCTGAAATTCTCGGGGCCGATCGCGATCATGTCAGAAAGTCCCACGGCTGACCACACCGAGTAACGGCCACCGACCCAATTCCAGAACCCAAACATGTTATTTTCCGCGTCAATGCCGAATGCGGCAACTTCTTCCTTCGCGGTGGAAACAGCCACAAAGTGTTTGCCGACAATAGCCTGATCCTTTGTCCCAGCCGGGAGAAGCGGCCTCAGAGCATTCAGGGTCCACTCCCGCGCCGTCTTAGCATCCTTGATAGTCTCCCCTGTCAGCATGGTCTTGGATACAATGATACAAATCGTTTCTTCGGGATTAAGATCCCTCGTCTGCTCAATGGTATGGGTCTTATCCACATTTGAGACATAACGAACCGTAAGACCCCGGTCGCTGTAAGACTTCAATGCCTCATACACCATCGCAGGCCCCAAGTTCGAACCGCCGATCCCGATATTGACGATATTCTTGATCGGCTTGCCGGTCGCACCCAGCAATTGACGATTGCGGATCCTGTTCGCGAAGTTTTCCATCTTCGCGAGGACCTTTTGAACCTCCGCAACTTCCGCGGCGATCTTCGGATCCGCAATCTTCAGCGTACCCGCAGGAGCACGAAGCGCGACATGCAGGGCCGCACGCCCTTCGTCCGGATTAACAATCTCGCCTGCAAACATTCTATCGATCTGTTTACGGAGATGGGTGCTTTTGGCGAGACTAAAAAGAAGTCCCATGACTTTTCTGTCCACTCTGTTCTTGGAATAATCGAACCGGATTTGGTTAACACCGGTCGGAGTGGTCCCGGCAGCGGGCGCCTGCGGATCGCGTAGATCAAAAGTATCTGTAAAATCTTGCGCACGCTTCGGATCGGCCTTGAACATATCGCTCATTTGCCGGTTCCTGATAACAGGAAGGTGTCTTACAAGCCCTTTCCACGCATCTGTTCTTGTCGGTACCACCCCATTCCTCGCCTCGGAGCGAGATAAGAATTGATCAAGAACTTTTTTCATGACCGGAGTCCCGATTTTCTTTAAAGTCCAAACGTATTGCTCTGGGGATTCAAAGTAAAAACGCACACTCCCGTCCGTCCCTGATTTACGAGGCATCACGCGGACATAGGAGCTGAGGTGGAACTGCACCCCGCCCGGAGCCCTTGTGTCAAAACCCTCAGATGACACATTAAGCCCTTGCGCCCTAAATCCCGCAGCCAGCGCTTCCCCGAATTCCTCCCTTAAGGCTTCGTCCTTCGGCAACTGTGCCAACAATGGATAATAACGCTCCGCCCCTTCATCTTTACCAATACCTGTTCGTGAGGTCTCGATCCGTGGCGCGCCAGTCTTCTCCTTGATAAATTCCCACATCTCACTTTCGAGTTCACGCCACGTCTTCCCCGTATCTGCCATAATCTTCAACATCAGCAGCATCAACGCCACGGGATGATCAAAAAACACCTGCCCTCTATATCGGAATGCAATATGCCCACTCTCTTCCAGGCCGATCTGCAGATCCTTAAGAAAAGGCACGAAATTCTTGGAGCCAACGTCCGTGACCTTCGGCTCCGCGACACCCAACGCCTTGTTTAACAAGTCCATGGCGGATGTTGTCGGTACCGTTCGCGCATCCACATAATTGACGTTCTGGTCTTTCAAATATTTCACCAAATAAAACTTCGCCATAGGACCGATCTGGTTCGGACTGATCTCGCCGGACTGTTCCAATACCAACCGGTCCGCATCCCCATCGATCAAAAACGCAATCGTATTGACGAGATCTTCCGCCATATACGCTTCATAATCCCCCCCACGGAACCATGCTCGTGTCGGATCAGGAGCAAAACGCACCTGCTTATTCCCGGGACCCGCGACATATCCCATCACCGTCTGTTCCATCGAAGGATCGTTCATAAAAACCGTATTAAATGCCCGCGAATTGCCCGCATCAAAACCCATGGCCTGCAGGATCATCGGAGCAAGACGCCCCATCCCGCCGTTCATCGTGTTCAATGCAATTCGTTTCGCCGGGAATTTCTGGCGAAATTGTCGGCCCAACGCCGCGAAATCAAACAATCCGTTCAACCGGTCGAATTCCACTTTCGCAGGATCCGCCACAATCTCAACCTTCCCTGCCTGCACAGCCGCATCAAAATCCAATCGCGGCACTTCCGTGATCTGCGGTGTCTGACTCTTCTCATCCCCATTGATGTGACGGGAAATACGCGCCGCAAAATCATCCATGATCGGGGCATTACCCTTGAACACTTTCAATCCGAACTGCAGTTCTCCGCTCTTCGGGTCTACCACTTCATTATGACTCGCCGTCCCCATAAGCACCGCGTAATTGCGGTCCGCTTCAGGATAATCCGGACTCGTCGTGGCGATCATGTGTCCCGAACCCACGGGCTCGTTATAAAAACGGACTTTAAATCCAAAGGCAGCCAATACCTCAGCCTTCGTGCGGGCATAAAGCATCTTCTTGGTGGGATCTTGCGAAAAACCTTCGGCCCCTTGCGGACGAGGATCTACCGCGACACCGATTACAGGCAACGGCTCACCCGCATGTCCTTTTTCCCATTCCGCTTTGAGTTCCAACGCAGTCGCAGCCGTCATGCGGCGCAATTCATCCACATTAAAACCGACCCCGCGAATACCATTCGTCCCAAATGCCCGAACCACTTTCAAAACCGCTTCCGATATTGCTGTCCAGACACTTCCCGGCGTGAGCTTTCGTGCCATAATTTCGCGAATCCCCGCCACCGTTTCGATCCTCACTTCCGAGCGGGCGGAGGCGGGAACCAAACTGGCACCAATACCGGAAAGGCTCAACGGCTGGGTCAACGCGGACACGAGGCCATTCCATGCAGACGGAGAATTCCCGGTGCTGAGCTCACGCGCGGCGTAGGCCGGGTTCGGAAGCATAAGACCGATCGAGATAATGACGGCGACGATTTTATTGACGGTGGTATTGAGTTGCACTTTTAAATCCTCCTTGGATTTTTAATTTATTTTTGAACTTGGAACAGAAAACTTTGCGCTCGGGTCTTGAAGCTTCGAACTCGGGACCTCTTTCTCCGTCCACTTGCTTTTCAGAACTTCCAGATATTGTTCATGCTGTGTCCGATTGTCAGACGGCGTAAAACGCGGAGAGATCAGGACCACGGTGTATCCTTGCTTTTTCAGGGCATCAAAAATATTCCGGCTATGAAAACCTCCAGCCACTAAAACGGCCAGCCCGAGGCCACGATCCTTGATCTCGCGGTCAAAGTTCTCGATCATTGCCTTTTCACGAGCGCGGGCGGTTTGATAGAAAGACAGCGCCACCGGGATCCATTTGGAGAATTCCTTGGCATCAAACGGCTGATAAGTGATCCCGTGCTTCCGGCACATCTCCGTTAAAAAACCGTTCCATGTCTCGAGTCTCAGATTTTTGGCTCCCGCGTCCAGACCAAGGAACTCGGTCTCGGTCAGACGCAGATCAAAGAGTTTCTGAAGTGTCCCGGAACCGCGAACGATGGTAAGCAGAGTCATTTGCTCCGGCGTCGGCTTTTGAGCGCTCAACACCTCCTGCTCCGCTTGTTCGAGTTCGGGAAAGATGGCCGCCGTGTCCATACGGACGATCTCACGAAGAATATTCCTGTAGGCTATAAGGTTCTTGGGTGCTGGAAAGGACTGGAGCGTAGAAAGTTCGTGCGTTTTTTTCAAAAGAGCGTCCAGAAATGCGAGCTCTCCGTCCGACGTTTTCTGGTTTTCAAGGGCCAAGATATCTTCCAGTTCAGGTTTGGTAAGTTTCTTGGAAAGGAACTGGATCACGGACTTCTTTTCCACCGTCAGCTTGTCAGGATCATAAATGCCGTTTTGGCCGGTAAGGGCCATTAGCCGGACAAGTTGAGGATATCGTTGCGCCTCACCTGGAAGGCGCTTCATCACAAACTGAGCATAGTCTAAAAGAGAGATCTTCTGACTCTCAAAGTCCCGAAGATAGCTCAGGATCTCGAGCATTGCGGGTGTGAAAACTCCGGATTGAAGATTCTGGATCTGGGAAGTGAGTTGCGAAAGATCGCTCAGAAGTTTGGAACGGACGACGGAAAATTCGAGAAAAACCTTCATATTAGCTTCATAAAGCTCGGGAGCTTCGACTCCCCATAACCGGATATCCAGGTCGGTCGCAAGACTCAGATATTCATCGCCGGATATCTTTCCTTGGCGCAAATAAGCCTCCGCAACTTCCTTGCGATGTTCCGGCCCTGTCAATTGGCGGAGCGGTGTAAGGCTCACATCCCCCCAACCTCCTTCCACAAAAATGTCCCGGAGTGATTCATTTTCTGCAAGGTCTTGAAGGATATTCACGATCGCTTTTTGGGCCTCATAATTCACATGGGCTTCCTCGACGATCACAACCGTTTTGCCGTTCGTGCCTTCCGAACGGTCACGGGTTTGCGCTAAGTAGGCAGGGATAAAAACTTCTGCGGCAAGGACCGAGGGGACAAAATAAACCGAGATGAAAAGAATTGAAAATGCGCGAAAAAAAAGACCACCCGTTCGGCTAACATGTTTTCCACAAAGGCGATAGATCATAACGGTACTTTGGGCTCCCTTTCAGGATTAAATTTGAAGATAGGGGAAAGTTAACATCCAAGTTTTAAAAAAACAAGAGTAGGCGGCAGAAAATTTCGAATTTTTTTCTAAAACATTCTCGGAAATAAATGCATGGGAAGCTTCTCTGAGATAGACAATGTTATAAATTGCTATCAAAAATAATCTTTCGACATGCCATTCAGAATTCAATCCCCGGTTGGGCGAGAATGCCGCGTTCGAAGGGATGCTTGACGCATCTCATCTCGGTCACGAGGTTCGCCAAACGAATGACCGCTTGAGGTGCGCCCCGGCCGGTAAGAATGACGTGCTGAGCGGCAGGCCTTTTCTTCAGAGCGTTGATCACTTCAGAGCTTTTGAGGAATTTGTATTTCAAAGCAATATGGATCTCATCGAAAATAACTAGGTCGTATTTTGGATCTTTCAGAAGTTCGCCGAATTTTTTCCAGGCCTTCTGAACGGCTTGCGCGTTTTCTTCGCGCGCCACCCGCCATGTGAATCCCCCGCCGAAACTCCAGACGTTGAACCGGCCTCCGAATTTTTTAAGAGCACGAAACGCCCCTTCTCGATCCAGGGCCTTGCTCTTAACGGGATATTTGAAGAACTGGACCACTGCTACTCGCCCGCCATGGCCCAAGACCCGCAACGCAACCCCGAGGGCCGCAGTCGTCTTCCCCTTGCCGTCGCCTGTATAAACCTGGATCAAACCTCTGGGTCGCTTCATATTCTTTTCCATGGAACCACGTAAAACCCGTCCCCGTTCCCGTACTTGGCCTCGATATGATAGCTCGTTTTCAAATGCTCAGGCGAAAGAACTTCTTCCGGCCTGCCTGACGCCGCAATCTTCCCCCGGTGCAAAAGGAGAATCCGATCGCAAAATCTCGATGCCAGCGCCAGGTCATGAAGCACCACAAGCACTCCTCGCCCGCCCGCGACCACACCCCGCAGTAATTCCATCACCTGAAGCGCGTGCGAGGGATCCAATCCCTGCACCGGTTCATCCGCAAGAAGAATCTTCGGCTCTCCGGCCAAAAGCCTCGCGATCATCACAAGCACCTTTTCTCCTCCCGCCAGATGATCGACGCGCCTTCTTTTCAGATGGAGCGTATCGGTAGCGCGCATCGCATCCTCAATGATATTCTCGTCTGAATTTTTGAGGTCTTCCCAAGGCATCAAAAAAGGCACACGCCCGAGCGCCACGATACGTTCCACAGCAAGCGGCCAGTGAACCTCCGCCTCCTGAGGCAGGTATCCCAGTTGCCGCGCAAGCTCCTGCGTAGAAAAGTCGCGGGCCGGTTTCCCGAGGATCTCGACAAAGCCCCCCTGCGGTTTTAAAGCTCCGATCAGCGTTTTCAGGAGCGTCGTTTTCCCAGAACCGTTCGGACCGACAAGCCCTACGATCTCCCCTTTCGCGAGAGAGAAGGAAACATCTTCAAGCACCGTGAAGCCGTCAAGCTCGACATGGAGTTTTTCGGCTTGGAGAAGATTCATAACATTTTTTTCCTCATCCGGAAGATCAACAGAAGAAAGAACGGCGCACCAAGGATCGATGTCACAACTCCGAGTTTTAGTTCCACAAGCGATGGGATCATCCGGACCGCAACATCGGAAGCTAGGAGCAGAATGGCCCCGCCCAGGGCGCTCGCCGCGAGAAGTTTCCCGGGCCGGTACCCTACAAACGGCCGGAGAAGATGCGGAACGATCAAACCGACAAAGCCGATGCTGCCGCAGACCGCGATCGAAGACCCGACACAAAGCGCAGTCCCGAGGATGATCCTCGCCCGAAGCACTTTGAGCGAGATCCCAAGACTTGACGCCGTTTCTTCACCGAGGCTCAAGGCCTCAAGGGCGCGGCCGTCCCAAAGCAGCAGACACCATCCGGCAAGAACGAACGGTAGGATCAAAAATACATGCTGAAAACTCCGGTCCGCGAGCGATCCCATTTGCCAGAAAACAATGTCGAGCACCGCATAAGGATCTTTGACCAGATTCAACATCAGAGAGGTTCCCGAAAACGCGATCACATTGATCGCAACTCCCGCCAAAATGAGGGTCTGGACGCTCGCGAGCGTCCCGGCGAAAAGATAAAGAAGAAGCACGGAGACGAAGGCCCCGAGGATCCCGCCGACCGGCAACATCATCGGAAAGATCGTGGCAAACCCCGTGTAAAAGACCGCGACCGCTCCAAGCGCGGCACCACCCGTCACACCGAGAATGCCAGGTTCCGCGAGTGGGTTCCGGAGAAACCCTTGCATGGCCGCGCCGGCAAGACCGAGCGTTGCACCCACGATGAGCCCGAGGACCGCGCGTGGCAAACGGATATCCCAAAAAATGAACGATAATTCGGAAGAAGGATGACGGATCGCATCGAAGAGGGAGAATTTCAGAGCCCCCACACTGACCGACCCAAAGAAGGCGACACACAAAAGACCTCCCAGAACAGAATAAAGCAGCCACGGGGACTGGCTCCTTTTGGAAGGGGGGCTGACTCCTTTTGGAATGCTACTCCTAACGGGAAAATTCATTTCGAAGTTTCCTTCACCAGGATCCGCACAGCCTCCACGGAAGCCGGAGATCCGCAATTCAGAAAAAGCGTCGGGAGCGTCACGGTCCTCACCTCCGGCAGGGCCTTTTTGATCGCGGGATGCGAAAGCACCTCTCCGCGAACCGTGCGCGTCTTCGTTTGCTCACTGGAAAAAATGATCACGTCGGGCTTGGCCTGAATCAACGCCTCGAGACCCATTCTCCCGTAATCCTTGATCCCGCGCTCAACAGCAATATTCCGGAGGCCCGCGGCTTCCATGACGGCATTTTCAAAGGTCCCCGCGCCCGGCACGTAATTATCACTTTGAAAAAAAACTGCTCTCTTTTTTATACCCGAAGCTGGCTTGAGCTTCACAAGCTCATCCTGCATCTCTTGGACAATGGCCTCGCCTTTTTCCACGGCCCCCACCGCCTCGGCGAGTTTACGGATATCCGCATAAATATCTTCAAAATTTTTAGGAACCCCGAAAGTCAGGACCGGGATCCCGGTACGTTTAAAAAAACGGAGCGTTTCCTTATGGCTGAACCTTCCGCCCACGAGCAAATCTGGCCCGCAGGCCTGAACGCCCTCAATATCGCCCTGAATCTTTTTGATGCCTTTTGTCCGGGACGCGACCGTTGAGACTTCCGGATCGGCACTGAATTTTGTCAGGGCCGCCACACGCTCCGGCTCCACCAGTTGAAGCAGTAATTCATCAGAGCAAAGATTGATGGAAACAATCTTTCGAGGAATGCTTCCCCCTGCTCCTGCTTTTGCGACAACCACGAAATTTGCAGCACAAGCATTCGCGACAAAAAAAAGAAGGCCCGCCAGCACCCAGCTTGTTTTTTTCATTCCTTCGTAAGCTCAAAATTGATCGGGACCTGAATGCAGGTTTTTACAGGTTCACCGTTCTTCATAGCGGGTTGGAACTTCCATGTCAAGAAAGCCTTGGTGGCCACCTTATCCAGAGACTCCTCGCCGGTCGACTGAATGATCCGCCAACGTCCCACAGTCCCGTTTTCCAGAATTTCAAGCGCAACAACCAGTAATCCCTCCGATCCCTTGCGTCTGGCCCAACCCGGATACAGGATCGGTTTCGACATGGAGATCAGAACGGGAAGTGCTTCTCCTCCCGACAGGTTCTCTTTCGATGAATCGATGGAAGCCTTGGAAAGAATGCCTGCCCCTGGTTTTAAAACCACACCGAACGGATTTTGTTGCGCCCCAGAACTCCCGGAAGAATCAAGCGCCGGGTTTTCCGCACCCGATACGACCGGCGCGAAAAGAACCAGCATCCCTAACAGAACAAAAGTCTTTTTTTCCATAAAAAAATTCCCTTACGACCGACCCGTTCCTAAAATGCCCATTTCGTCCCCAGAACGAATTCCCTTCTTGCCCCGGGATTCACCCACGTGTAAGTTCCCGCAGGATAAATGCTGCTGCCCCAGGAATCCCCGCTAAAGGAACGGGAATAATATTTTTCATCGAATAAATTGTTGACCTTAAAATAGAGCTCTTTTTCTCTCCAGACATAAGACGCGATGAAATTCCAGACGGTATAACCCGGAATCCAGTATCCCGCTTTTCCGGTCGTATTCAAAGTTGCTTCACTGGATGTCTGGTAACCGGACGGATGCTGTTTGCCGGTAAAATCACCGTTCAAGCCGACCTTCAAACCGTCAAAGGGAGTTCCCCATCGCTTGAAAGGTGTCGCGATTCCTCCGAGGGTAAATCGATTGGCGGGAATTTGTCCCAACGCGCGGCCCTCCACGAGACTGCTTGTTCCCCCATTACTATGGACGTACGCCGTCGTCCAGGTATAGCTTCCATACAACTTAACCTCCTGAACCGGCGTGACATCTACACGCTGCTCAATACCGTAACGCCGCGTCTGGGCGATATTATAGTACTGGTTCCTCAGGTTATCCCATTGGATCTCGTCATCCACGTCGATCAAAAAATAACTGAGTTTATAAGCCGCCTTATCCTTATACCGCAGTCGGGTTCCGACCTCATAACTGCTGGATGTCTCCGGATTCAGATTCACCTGATTGGCCCCGGCATACGGAGTCGTTTCATCCATGGTCGGAACGCGAAACCCTTGAGAGTAATTCCAGAAAATATCAGCCCACTTGAACGGCTTGACGGTAACACCCGTCGACAACGTGGATTTATCCAGGCGTTGACTCACATTATTCGTAGGGGTCAGGGCGTCCTGCGTGTGAAGCCAATTGAAATCATGACGCATTCCGAAATACGGAATGATTCTGTCGCAAATTTTCAGGGTCTCCCGCCAAAAGATCGCCGCATTATCGTATTGAGCGCTATGGTCGGTGGTAGGCACCAAGGATTCTTGGACATCGCCCAAGTAGGCATATCGCTCAGCAGAGGTCTGCCGGCTTTTCCGGATCTCCATCCCCATGAGGGATTCATTCCCCAACCATTTCCACTGGTCATCGTATTTCACCTGCCACGTCAGATCGTGGTCCTGGCTTTTCATATTAAGAAATGCCGTATACGGATCGAACTGGGGATAGGCCCAGGGCGTGAAAGTCCCGTAAGTTGAATAAATGTTCCGTTTGTTGGAACGATCACTATACAGGATCGATGCGAGAATATGATCATCCCAGAAACGTTTGTCGGCGCCCAAGGAAACCACTGTATTGAAAAACTTACGCCCATCGTAGGGTTTATTGCAGCGGCGCAAATCGCTGTCCTGGAATTGCTTCAAAGTGATCTCCCCCGGCGTGTGGTCCCCATCCACGATATTCTTGATGTTGACGTAAAATCTTCCCTGGTCGTCCGGAAGTTCATAGGTGGTCTTGATATCAAAGGAGGTCAGCCGTAATTCGGAATGGTTCCGGTAACCCTGGACATCATCGCGTTCGCCGTTGAAGTAATAGGTAAACTTGCCACCCAGCGGCGTAACTTTGTCCTGGATCGTCCCGCTGACACCTTGATTAAAACGGAGACCGTGAAAACTGGTCCACTCCAGACCTCCAAAGAGATGCACGAGCTTGGGGCTTGCTTGACCCGTTGTGATGTTAACGACGCCGGCAAAAGCGTTGCTTCCATAAACGGCGGAGGAAGAACCCCGTTCGATCTGAATCGATTGGACATCCCGCATGGGGATTAAGGGAAAATTCATGGCGTTACTATCGATCTCATTAACGCGGACACCGTCCACTAAAAAGATCACGGCGCTTGAACTGCTGAAACCCCGCAAGGCAAAGGTGGCATCCGCGCCGTTACCGACTTCGTCGTAGAATACCGCGCCTTCCGTATCACGGACCGCGTCCTGAAAGGTCATTGGATACGTATAACCAAGCTCTTCAGACCCTTTAAAGGTGACATTGGAGGCCACGTCATTGATACTTTCCGTTGCCGATGGAAGCCGCGACGCAATGATATTCACCGACAACGGATCCACCTGCTTTAACTGGTCCGGAGTTTGCTTCGCGATATCGATCTTGGGCTGAGGATCCTGCGCGCTTGCCTTTTGATCTTGAGACAACTGCTGGGAAGAGGGATTGGGAGGGATTTCTCCCCCTTTCTTCTTATGGAAGGAAGGCCAGCTCCACCCGATATTCAGAAGACAAACGACGAGAAACAAAACGCTGATCTTCCGGAGTTGCTCGCCCCGGACTTTTTGTTTCATAAACACAAAAAAACCCCTTCCGCCTCGAAGGGGCAAGAAAGGGTTGACCTGTCTCGACCTCTGCTCGGAGGCATGAACTGCATGAATGGGTGATAACAGGTTGATATTCTGACTAGGTAAGTACAAGCCTACTTGCGAGCCTTCCCGCCTCATGTTTTGAGGCAGTGGCAATTCGCTTTCGTCCTTACCGACAGCGGCGGCACCGTGGAGTCCCTGCACGTATTACCGCAGGTCTCACTTCCCAAATGCTCCTGTCACCTTACTCTTTCAAAGAAACCCTTCGCTTACGCTCAGGGCGAGTGGCCGAAAAAAACCGTCCACTCGAGAACAACGAGCGAGTATAACGGGATATTCCAAAAAATCAATCTGCTTTTTTCAAAATACCGGTAAAAGAAAACGTTTCCCGTTCGCTGTTCCGCGGCTTTCAAGCTATACTATCCCCCTATGTCATTCCAATTAGACCCGTTTCAGCTAGAAGCCATCGAGTGGATCGAAAAAGAACATTCCCTGCTCGTCTCAGCGCCTACGGGCTCCGGCAAAACACTCATCGCCGAAAAGGCCGTTGAGAAGGCCCTCGCGCGCGGCGAGCGGGTCATTTACACCGCGCCGATCAAGGCCCTGAGCAATCAAAAGTTCCGCGACTTCCAGGAGCGTTTCGGCAAGGACACGGTCGGAATCCTGACCGGCGATGTCTCGATCAATTCCGATGCGCCGCTCCTCATCATGACCACCGAAATTTACCGGAATTGCCTTTTCGAGAACACCGACCGCATTCAAAAGATCGGCTGGGTCATTTTTGACGAGGTCCATTATCTGGATGACCCACAACGCGGCACGGTCTGGGAAGAAGCGCTCCTTTTCACCCCGGCCGAGATCCGCATCCTTGCGTTAAGCGCCACGATCCCGAACGTCCAGGAGCTCGCGGCCTGGATTCGGCAGATCCACCAGCGCCCCATCGCCGTGATCGAGGAAGCCCATCGCCCCGTCCCGCTCCATTTTCTTTTCCAATGTCAGGGCAAGATCCTCACCAACACGAAGTCACTCCGGAAAGAAGGTTATCTTCAACGCGATAATTGGCAGCTTTCCATGCGGGAAAGACGCCGCGGATGGCAGCCACCCCGCGCGCGCGCCAACCGTCTTCATGACATGATCAATCATCTGATCCATGAGGATCAACTGCCGGCCATCTATTTCGCTTTCGGGCGAAAACGCACCGCCGCACTCGCCTGGGAGGTGGCTCATTTTGATCTTATGCGAGATGTCGAACGCCGCGAGATCCGAGCCCTTTATGACGAACTTCTGGCACGCTACGATTTGGCCGGGGACAAAACCGCCGAGGAGATACGGCCCTTGATCGAACAAGGAATCGCCTACCATCACGCGGGCATGCTCCCTACTCTTAAGGAAGTCATCGAGCGGCTTTTCACAAGCCGCCTTCTCAAACTCATTTTCACCACGGAGACCTTCGCGCTCGGGATCAATATGCCGGCGCGCACGGTCGTCTTCGATGAGCTGGAAAAATTCTACGGCACGGGTTTCAAACCGCTCACCACGCGCGATTTCTTCCAGATGGCCGGACGCGCGGGACGACGCGGTATGGACCCGGAAGGATTCGTCTATTGCCGTATCCATCCGAACGACATCGCATTCCCTGAAGTGGAACGCATTCTTTACGGGAAACCGGAACCCGTGCGCAGTCAGTTGAACGCCACCTACGCGACGCTGCTAAACCTTTATAAAATGCTCGGGAACAGGCTTCTTGAAATTTATCCCCGGTCCTTCCATTTTTTTCAGTCTTCCAAACGAAAACGCGACGAAGGGCTCGAACTCTTCAAGAACAAGCTCGCGCTTCTCCAGGAGATGGGCTACATCACGGACCAAGGGACCACCGACACGCAAGGCGTCCTCACCGTGAAAGGAGAATTTGCGGCTTCAATCTTCGGTTTTGAACTGCTTCTCACTGAAATGTACACGGACGGCGCGCTGGAACAGCTGGACGAGGCGAAATTGAACGTTTTTCTGGCGGGATTGATCTTTGAGCCCCGGAAAAACGATGAAGCCCCGAAGCTCGGCAAGGACCACGGCGAGCTGCTAAAAATGACCCAGCATTATCACCGGATGGTCTTCAAGTGGGAATCCAATTTCCGTGTCACGCCCCATACCAAGCCCCCCTATTTCCATCTGGCCCGTCCGATCGAGGCGTGGACGCAGGGCAAGGATTTCGAAAGAGTCTGCCAAATGACTTCCGAAGACGAAGGAAGTCTCGTGCGGTATATCCGGATGGTGATCCAATTACTGCGGGAGATCGCCAACGCGCCGCACGCTTCCGAAGGACTTAAAGCGAAAGCAAGACGCGCCCGGCAATTGATCGACCGGGATGTGGTCGACGCGGAAAAACAGCTGCGGGTCTGAATAAGCAGTACATCGGATGTCGTATGTGGGAAACGGAAAACTCTGGAAATCCTGCGCGTACATTAAAAACGATATACGACATACGATTTTTGTTCTATTTTGAAAGTTCCGGTTTCTCCCTCAGTCCAGCCTTTTCATCTTCCAGATGGATCTCCTCCAGAAAGACCGGGAGTTTCCATTTCTCAATGCGGCATACCGTGTCGTAGGGACAGAAGCTTTCGCAATCCCGGGGCCGCACCGGGATCTCAGACGAGGCGATCTCTTTTGTGAACTTCCGGACGAACGCAAGCGACCGGTCCAGGACCTTTTGAAACACTTCGTCGGAGAAGTAAGAACGGGAAGAGAATTCTTTTTCGAAAGCCTGAGCAAGCCCTTCGCAGTAAAAACCGCTCCGCTTGTGGCCGCGAATGGAATAGATCTCGGCGCCCAAAGGCGCAAGGCCCAAATGCTTTCGCGCGACCAGAAGATAAAGCGGCAGCTGGAGTGCGGTCCCGAGCTCGAAATCGGCAGTCTTGAATCTATAGGAACGTTTATAATCCATCACGACCGCGTACTTCTTTTCCGGGTCCGTATCGATCCGGTCCACGCGTCCCCGCAGCTTGATCTTCTTTTTTCCCTCCACTTCGATCTCAAGCGCCGGCCGATCATTTTCTCCAAAGTCACCGAAAGAATATTCCACGTAGCACGGTTTAAAAGACGAGTCCTTGAGTCTCTCCGTTTCATAGCTTATAAAATCAAAAAGCATCTCGAAAAGCTCGCGATGGTCAAGCGCTTCCTCGTAGGGCTCGGTCCATATCATCGGATGCTGTTTGAAGCTTTCTTCTATTTCGCGGCGGATGAATGCCTCGAGCATTTCCTTTGGGGCTTTCTTTTTCTTCGGGTCAAAATACTGTTGAAGGACATGGTGCAGAATACTTCCCTTTTGCATCGCGCGGATATCCCCGCCCGCCTCTTTCAACTTGAGGACCTTGTCGGCAAAATACCGGAAAGGACACTTAGCATAAGTCTCAAGCCGCGTCGGGCTTGTTTCCGGGATCTCGAAATAACCGCCTTTCAGGATCTTTTCATCCAGGATCTTCGCTTCGACGGGCTTTAAGGCGGAAAGAAGGCGTTCGCGGCTCCCGGGATCTCCGGAAAGTTGCGCCAGGACTTTTTTTAATGCCGGATCTGAACTTCCCGCGTTCCGGAGGGCTCCGACGACCGAGGCTTCCAATTCCCGGCGCGTGATGGCTTCCTCGATCGCTGGAAAAGGCCGGGAAAGGTCCTGACCGATCACCGGGACCCGGCCTTGGAAAAGCTCTTTGACCTCTTCGAGGTAGAACGACGGCAGGGATTCTTTCCCCTCGAAGTCAAGATGCGGACAGCTTAAATAGAGCCGCTCCTTCGCGCGCGTGACCGCGACATAAAAAAAGAACCTCTCGATATTTTGCCTTGGCAGGCATTCGGCCAGAGGATGTTCCATGCCGCCATTCATCAACTTCCGCTCCCAGTCCGAAAGCAACGGATCTTCGCGGATCTGCATGGGAAAAACTTTTTCCAGAAGGCCCGCCACGAAGACGACCTTGTATTCTTTCTGCCGGGCCAGCGAGACGTCGTAGACCTGCACGCGATTCTTGTCGCGTTCGTGGAGCGAATAAACGTCCAATTCCACGAGGCCAAGAAAGTGGTCGGCAAAGTTCTCAAAAGAGGTCTGTGGCTCTTTTTTTTTCAGGGAATAACTCTGGATTTCATTCAGCAGGGCTTCGAATCTTTTGACGCAGGCCGCGTCCCGCCGTATGACCGAGGTATAGCTATCGCTTATTTCCAGAATTCCGAAAGTGTCATACACCGCTCGCTTGAAGATATGGATATGCTCTTCCACGGTCTTGGCCGACAGGAACCGGCCTTCAAGTTCCGTGAGTGCTTTTAGCGTTTCCGCCTTTTTTTGATTAAAAGCTGCCAAGCCCTCGGCGTCTCCCCGTTTCCAGTCAGCAAGCCAAGCCTCGCGTGTCCCCATGACGCCTTCCAGGAACGACCGTTGCTCGAACTCCGCGAGCCACTCTTCGTCGTTCACTATATCTTTTTCAAAACGTCGGACATAACCGGATTTTAGAAAGGCAAAGACATCCTCCCGCTGCCAGGCATTCCGGAAAATGGAAAGGAGCGACGCAACGGCGGCGATCCAGGAAGAGAATTTCAAACGGTCGCGTTCATGGATCTCCGCCGGGATCCCGTAACGCGAAAAAACAGACGCGATGACCGGTGCGTAATACCGAATCTGACGGAAGAGAACCGCAAAATCACTGTAGCGGTAGTCCCCCGTCGCGTAGAGCTTGTGGATCTGCCGCGCGATGAGCTCCATTTCGCCTTCGGTCCCGATTGCTTCCAACATCACAATATCCCCCCCTGAGGCTGGCGCGTGACCAGAAACTTTTTGAGAGAAAATATTTTTTTGAAGAAAAAGAAGCGACGGCTTTTGGGTTCGCTGCGATTGCGGCTTCATGACTTGCGTTTTAAAGCCGAGTCCCTTGAGATCCTGCTCGGTCCGGCTCACGGCCTCAAAAGCATCTTCACGCCCCTGACTTTGATCTTCCTTCGTCAGTGTGATCGTGATGTTCTCCACAAGAGTGGAAAGTTCCCGGAGGTATTCCAACTGCAAATTTGAAAAGTCAAAAAATCCGTCGATCCAGAGCGCCTTGAACCGCGGGACCGGGGTCTCTGAATTCTTTTTCCTTTCCCGGAAAATACGAAGTGCGTCCTGGCTGTCCCGGAGTCCCTGCATTTTCAACCGGACTTCATATTGCTCATAGAAAGCGGCGAGCGCTTCGTACTTCGCACCGTAGGCCGGCTCAAAACCCTTGAGCACATTCATACGTTCTCGGAAAGTTTCCGGAGAAACGCAGGACTCTTTAAGCTCGGTGATGAATTGCGCTATGAGTCCCAGGAACCCCGGCTGCTCGCTCACTTCGCTAAAATAATCCCAAGCGTTCTCGCGGAGAAGGTCACGGACGATCATCGTGCGCGTCAGGCTGGAAGCCACGGGAATATCATTCACGCGGAAAATATCCTCCGCGAGCCGGGAGAGCGTGGTCACGCGCCTGTGGAAAAATCCCTTGAGGCCCCGCTGGATCAAAAGCGAGACCATGCGTTCGGTGTGTTCTGCGGAGGGGACGACGAAGAAAAGATCCTCAGCAAGAGGATCGGAAGCGCTTGAAAGGGCCTCGCTGAAGGAATCCAGGAGCTCGTGCGTCTTCCCACAACCGGCAGGACCAATCAGCAATGTCTTGGACATTATTGAAAACCTGAGACTTGAGACTTGAGGCTTGAGCAAAAGCTTTGTTTTTTACTCATGGCTCATGGCTTTATTTTTCGTAAACGGCGCAGCTGTCCTGGTTCTCCCAAAGCGTGACCTTGGAGACCGGAAGTTTCATGCGACGACCCTCGCGAAAGATCCACCGGGCGAGCATCTCCGCGGTCGGGTTCTCTTTCACGAGCACCACAGGCTCCCCGGCTTTTTTAAGAAGCTTAGCGAGAGGATCTTTGCTCCAGAGAATCATTTTGTGATCCAGATGACGATCGATCCATTCACCGATCGTCCGTTTAATATCAAAAAAATCCACAACCATCCCCTTCGGGTTGAGTTTCGCACGCGCCATCTCGATCTGCACACGCGCGCTGTGCCCGTGAAGATGCGAACACTTGTCATGGCCGCCCAAAAGCCGGTGCCCATAATTAAAATGGATCATCTTTGAAACTTTAAACATAGCCTGAATTCCTTGAAAATGGTTGTTGGGATGACGTTGCGGGGTCATTATGGCCGATTTCTTGGGACAAGTCCAATTCTCCATCAGGAGATTCAGCGGAAGGACTTTGCCATTGCAAAGGTATCGTATAGAATGCTGCCTCATTCATAGCAAACGCTTTTATCCTTGGAAAGGATCCTTTATGTCCGAAATCTCAGCCAGTGAACTGGAAAAGAAACTTTACATCGAATTGGACGGTCAGCCGTATTTTGTGCTCGACGTCAAATTTGCGACGCCTTCCGCGCGTGGGGCTTCCACCATGGTCAAGGCCAAGGTGCGCAATCTCCTGAACGGCGCGGTGCTGGACAAGACCTTCAAGACCAGCGAAAAATTCGAAGTCCCGGACGTGGAAAAAGTGCCCGCGGTTTTTCAATACATCACCGGCTCCGAATATCATTTCATGGATAACGTAGCTTACGAGGAATTCATGCTCACGGTGGAAAAACTCGGCGAGCAAAAATTTTATTTGAAGGAAAACCAGGAGCTCTTGGCCTTGAAACTGAACGGCACGGTCGTTTCGTTGGAACTCCCGGTCTACGTCGAGCTCGCCATCGCGGAGACCGATCCGTCCATCAAAGGAGCTTCCATCTCAGGCCGCTCGACCAAAAAAGCGAAGCTTGAAACGGGACTCGAAGTTCAGGCGCCGCTCTACGCGGAGATAGGAACGATTATGCGCGTGAATACCGAAACCGGAGAAGTTTCCGGACGCGCTTGAAATAGTCTTTTCTTACTCGACACCCACTCCGGCATTGGCAGGCGTATCCGCCATCGGCAAATTCTCGGGGGCCTTTTCGCCGGGCTTGGAGTCCGTATCGCCCTCAAAAGCTGAAGGGTCCGAATCGTTCTCTTCCGCCTGTTCCGAAACTTCCTTGAAATTCTGTCCCGTTTGGCCGGAAACCTTTTTAAGATTATTTTCCGCCGGGGCAGGTGTCTCTTGAAAGTTCTCCTCTGTCTGGTTAGGCACCTCTGCGTAATTCTCACCGGCCTGTCGGGGAGCTTCTTTAACGTTCTCCCCGGCATAGAGCGCCGGCGCTCCGGCTAAAACAACAAGAAAAAGAAACAAAAACCCATAAACCATTTTTCTTTTCACAATTTCCTCCTTTTGAAACGTGCTAACTATACTTGTTGAACGAACTAATCTCTTCCAAGGATTTCCTTGCCTTGGGAGTTACTTTATCTTCTGCGGAATAGCCGAGAGCGATCACAATATCGAGCTTTTTATTTTTGGGGAGTCGGAGCTCTTCCTTCAGGGCCTTCTCATCGAACCAACCGATCCAGCAGCTCCCGATCCCGAGTTCCCGGGCCTGGAGGACCAAATGCTCGCAAGCGATCCCGATATCAATAAGACAATAACTCGTGTCCCGGATCTGTCCCCCAAGCGACGCCAGAAATTTCTCTTTTTCTGAAACGACTGCCACGAGCACCGGTGCGTCTTGCGCGAATTTGTTCATCGAATAGACACCGGAGAAGATCCGCTCCCCCACGCGTTTCCGGAGTCCCGGTTCATCGATCACGATAAAATGCCACGGCTGGGAATTACACCCGGAGGGCGCGAGCCGCGCGGCCTCAAGGCATTTCAGGACATCTTCTTTCGCGACCGTCCTGTCCGAATACCGTCGGACACTTCGCCGTTTCTGAATCAATTCACCGAATGTCATGACATGCCTCGATCATTTAGAAATATCGATGAGCCGCTGGATCACTTCTTCGACCACCCGATTGGGTGTGGAGGCGCCGGCCGTAACGCCGACTTTGATCTCACCCGCCGGGAGCCAACCCGAAGTTTCGAGGATCTCCTGAGCGCCGATCTTTTTGTGCCGGATCTTCTCGCATGAAAAGATCGAGGAGGCATCTTCCACGTGATAGGCCGGACAGAATTCCGAAGCGATCTCCGCCAAGTGGCTTGTGTTGCTCGACTTATAACCCCCGATCACAAGAATAACATTCATTTTTTTTTCGCCCAGCTCACGAATCGCGTCCTGCCGGTCCTGCGTCGCCGAACAAATCGTGTCAAAATGAAGGAAACGGTCCGGAAGTTCACTCTCCCCATAGCGGGCCCGGAGGGCCTCGCGCAGCATTTCTGAGATCTCGATCGATTCGCGCGACAGCATGGTCGTTTGGTTCGCGAACCCGATTTTCCCGAGGTCCTTGTCCGGATCAAAACCCTCTGAACACGCATCCTTGAATTTTTTAAGGAAGGCCCCGCGATCGCTATGCCCCGCAATGTAGCGACAAACTTCCGCTGCCTGCTCCCGGTCCTTCACCACCAGATACCTCGCGGCCCGCGAACACGTGGCGCGCGTCTCCTCGTGATCGTATTTGCCGTGGATCACCGACGTGAACCCATCTTGGCTGTAGGATTCCACGCGGCGCCACACGCTCATCACCGACCCGCAGGTCGTGTCCACGATCACACAACGTTTTTTCTGGAATTCCTTCAAAGCTTCGACCGGCACTCCGAACGCCGGCATGATCACTACATCTTTTTCGGTGATTTCGGAACGCGAGGTATTGTCTGTCAGGATCTTCACGCCCATCCCTTGAAGTTCCGCATTCACGCGCGGATTGTGGATGATCTCATTGGTCAGAAAAATGCGGCGGTCCGGAAAATGGGCGCGGGTCTCGTAGGCATATTCCACGGCGCGTTCGACCCCGTAACAAAAACCGAATTCCTTCGCGAGATGGATCTCCAAGCGTCCCGTTTTCATTGAAAATCCTGAGGCGCGGACTTTTTCGATGAGCGGGCTGTGATAACTTTGATCGAGCTGGTGCTGGACGATCCCCTTGATCCCGAAACTTGTGCGGAGGTTATTTCCGGTTCCGGTCATGTGGGTCCCGGTCAGGAGGAAGCGATCTTGCGAACCGTCACGCCGGCCTGCTCAAGCAGTTTGAGGGAGATCTCCAGGAACGGATAATTGCCCTGGAAAACGACTTCGCCGATCCCGGAATTGATGATCATCTTGGTGCACATCAGGCACGGAGAAAAAGTCGTGTAAAGCGTGGCCCCTTTGACGCTCACGCCGTGGTAGGCCGCCTGCACGATCGCGTTCTCTTCGCCATGCGAGCAGAGACATTCTCCGAGGTCTTTCCCGGACGCATCGATCGCGTTGCAACGGGGACAGCCGCCGTCACTGCAGTTCTTGATCCCCCGGGGCGTTCCGTTGTAACCGGTGGAGATGATGCGTTTGTCTTTGACGATCACGGCGGCGATTTTCCGCTTCATGCAGTTGGCGCGCATGGCCACGACCTTGGCGATATTCATGAAATACTCATCCCAGCCCGGCCGAGGGGCCTTTTGCGCGAGGTCGAGAAAAATCGATTTCACTTTCTCATGCATTTCCTTCAGAGGTCCGTTGTTATCTATCTGAAGGTCCGCTAAAGCGATCGCCTGATCTAGTTGCTGGTCAGTGGGGCTCGGGCTTTTTGCTTCCTTGGCCTCAAGCGCCTGAAAATCTTCCCACACCCGAGGGTCGTTTTCCCGACCGCGCTGTTTGAGGCGTTCGAAACGAAGCCGTTCCGGGGCATGGATGCGAACAAGGGTGAAATCACTGCGACGGCGGAAGACCTGGACCTCAGAAGGATGGCGGATGGAATCGATCACGTAATTCTTTTCGGGATCCAGCTTCGCGAAGATCCGTTCGGCAAGACAACCCGGCCCTTCTTTTTCGCGCAATTCATTACCGAGCGCGACAAGGACATCCCGCGCGATCTCCTGGCCGCGTTTCTTGGCCTCTTCCCGGAGCGCGTCGGAAAGCGAATAGTAATGGAACCCCCGATCTTTCAGGAAATTTGCCGCTTCCCCTTTTCCCGATCCGTTCTTGCCCGTAAGCCCGATGATCATAAGATTCCTTTTAAGGATGGATCCAAAAATCAGGTGAGTAAAAACGTTGATCGCCCGCGTGCCGTTCCACCAGAATAAGATGATGAGTGCTCTTGCCGTCCTTTACTTCAGGCAATGAGGTGATCTCGCGAAGATTCTCTCCATGTTTCCCGGCCGGGGGTCTTAGAAAACCCACGGCCTGCTTCTCCAGACGGAAGGCCGCCTCGTCAATATCCTCCACGCGAAGCGCCAGGGCATAAGGCTTCTTGTCCCCGAAATGCGCGACCCAATCCAGCCCGGATTTTTCATGCGGATGTTCGATCAGGATCACCGGAGCGCATCCTCCGCGAAAAACCTCCACGCCGTGCCCCTTATGCTCCAGGACTTTGGCGGTAAGGTCCCTTTCATACCCCAGTTCCAGGAACTCGCGCGCCCGCTCTTTGATGTGGACGGTCCGGAAAATGAAATGATCCACAACAGGACGGACCCCTATCCCAATAAGTGAGAGGCCGCGCACTACAACGCGGATGGCGGAATTTTCAACGACAAGATCGGAAACGTACTGCTTCAAGACCTGCTCCAGAACGGCGGGGCCCTTACAATCGGAAGCGGATGGCATCTTGTGTTCCTTTTCAATCAATCGAGTAGGAGGAGGCGTTTGACCGCCCCCGTCCTCTCACACCACCGTACGTACGGTTCCGTATACGGCGGTTCATAAAGGTTTTAAGAGATTTCCAGTTTTGCTGTAAGGTTGACTAATCCAAGTTTGTTAAAGTAGGACAAAGGGTACGCTTCGTTCATATGTGAAGCTCCCGCATTCCACCATGGCCCTCGCCCATTCGCCGCACTGAGCAGATCTCCCCGAGTAATGCGCACTCACTTTCACGCTTATGTCTGTCGCATCTACGTCCATGCTTTCTGTGCAAGAATTGGACTTTAGAGCTACTTGCCTCCTCATCCAGCATGGCCGCCTCTATGCGTTTCCTGTTCGTCAGACCAGCGCTTTGCCTGCGGCTTCCTTTAGATTCCACCTCGCGATGGACACCCTTGCCGTCCGGCTAACAGTTCCCCTTGCCGGGTCTGTAAGAATCTTTCATTCTCTAGTGAGTGCGCCCTGCCGGGCGCACAAGACAAAATTTGCCTACCCCTTTCGGGGTAGGCAAACCCAATCTCCCATCAGAAAATTTAAAGGTCCATGGGACTAGCCCTGGCAACCTTCAGTCAAAAAAATAGCTGCCAGGGCAAACGAAAGAATAACTTCAAATCACGGGTTTTATTTCAACTTATTTCCCGGTTTTTTCGGGGCTTCATCCTTCGAACGGGGGGTCGCCTTGGGATTTGCCTTGAATTGAGGGGCAAGGTCTGCGTTGATCTTGGCATAAGTCGGGTCTATATCCTCGGACTCGACGATCGAGCCCACCGGACATTCCGCCGCACAGGCGCCGCATGAAATGCAGGTCGCCGGATCGATCACCATGAAATCTTTTCCCTGATATGTTCCGGGATAGATCGCTTCGGTGGGGCATACCCCGGCGCAAAGGCCATAACGCTCGCCGTGACATTTCTCAGTAATAACGTAAGCCATTCTGTAATTCTCCTAGATGGGTGCTGGTTTTGAAAGAGGCGGTATTTTAACCGCTGCTTCCGCCATCGTCAATGCTTTCGAACTAGAACGGTTCATGGCCTCAAGGCGGGCTACGCGATCGTCCATAGGAGGATGGATGCTAAAAAGAGCGGACCACCCCTTGCCAGAAAGCGGATTGGCGATAAAAAGGGGGCGGTCGCGGGTTCGGCATCGCGAAGAGGAAACCGTTTGGAGATAGCGTCGATCTTTCTGAGCGCGCTCGCGAGATAAAGAGGCTCCTCGCAAAGCCGAGCGCCGCCGAGGTCCGCTTCGTATTCCCTGGAGCGTGAGATCGCAAGCACGATCTTGTCACTAAACCAATACGCCCCAAAATTCATAAAGCACGCGAAGACGAATGCAACGATCATGCCGCGCTCTCCTCCCAACGCAAATCCGGAAAAAACCACCAGAAGCGTGAGGAGTACCAGGAGGAATGTTGTTTTGAAAAGATTGGTCATACTTAATTTCCTTTAGAACTTGATGCCGAGCTTGTGGAGAGTCTTGATGAGGGCGGGACGACCCTTGAAGTGGATGGCCCGCATACCGGCTTTCCGGGCTCCCACGATGAAACTTTTCATGTCGTCGATAAAGACAGTTTCTCCCGGCCGGAGACCGATCTTCCTCAGAACACGCCGGTAGATCTTAAGATCGGGCTTGCGGGCTCCGACTTCATGTGACGGGAATCTTTGTTTGAAATGGCGGAGCAGCTTGAAATTTTTTTTAAGAAAGGTGAAATGAAGTGCGTTGGTGTTCGAGATCAGATAAAGCGGATAGTGTTTCTTGATTCGCGCGAGGAGTTTGTCCATCCCCGGGTTTTCCCAAAAAATGTCGTTCCAATAATACTTGAAAGTCGCGTAGGAAACCGGCTTTTTGAAGACGCGGCGTGCTTCCCGGTAGAATTCCATGGTCGAGATCTCCCCTCGCGTGTAAGCCTGCTCGAACTTGGAGAGAAAAAAATGCGCCCAGATCCTGACCTGGGAAATACCACCAGCCTCGGAGAAACGCCGCGCGGCTTTCTTGACGTCGTAATTGACAAGCACATTGCCGAGATCGAAGATGATGGCTTTAATTTTAATGGGAGCGGATTTTTCCATAAGAGGCGGGATTCTAACATCCCCTCAACGCAAAGCACAAGGTCCAAACAAATTGGTCGTAAGGCATACGGAGTACGGCGTGGTTCTTTTTGCTCCGTACGCCGCACGCCTTCCGCCTTTCGTCATCCAACGAGCTTGCAAAGCTGGCTCGTAATGAGCCCGAGATACGTCCCCATCACGTTGCCGAGTATCCCCAAGAGCAGGCCGACGGGCGCAAGTGCGGGTTCATAGGCCGCGGCCACGATCGGCGCCGAGGCCGGACCGCCGATATTCGCTTGGCTTGCGGTCGCGACAAGACACAGCGGAATACGCGCGATGCGGGAAACGGTGAAAAGAAACAACGCATGGATCAGGAGCAGCACCACACCGGCTACGATCAAAAGCGGCGCCGAGAAGATTCCCGAAAGATTGGCTCTCGCGCCGATCGAGGTTAGCACCAGGAAAAGGAAAAGATACCCAACCCTTGACGCGCCATGGCCCCCGAGTTTCCGAAGCGATGTGAATGAAAGCAAAATGCCCAAGGTCGACACGAGCATGATCGTCCAGGCAAAAGAACCGCCCCCGATCACCTCCGCCAGTTCATTCGAGATCCACGAGCCGCCAAATGCCACGGCCAGAATAAGCGGAAGAAATTGAAACCGGAATTTTTCAGAGCCTTCTTTAACGGCGGCGGTTTTCCGAGCCAATTCTTCGACGACACGAAGATCGGAACGGTTCCATCCGTCATAGGTTTTTTGAAAGCCCTCAAGCAGAATCAAAAGTCCCATCCACGAATACGCGACGACCGTGTCCACCACGATCATGGGAAAAAAAACCGCGTCCGGCGTATGGATCGCTTCCTTCACCGCGATCATGTTGGCGCTCCCGCCGATCCAGGAAGCCGAAAGCGCTCCGAACCCCGACCATGCGTCCGCGGGCAGCCAGGGTTTAAAAAGCATCACGACGAGCGGTGCGCCGAGCATGATCCCGGCGCTCCCGGTGAACATCATAAGGAGCGCGGGCCGGCCGAGTTTCAGAATGGCCTTGATATCCGTCGAGATCAAAAGAAGGATAAGCCCCGCGGGAAGAACCGTGCTCGTGATCTTGGGGTAGATCGCGTGCTGTTCGGGAAGGATTCCGAGCCCGGAAATGATCATGGGGAAAAAATAGATCCAAAAAAGCGGCGGCGGGAATTTGAAAAATTTCCGGGTCCGCATGTTTTCCGAGAAAAAAAGGACACCGAATTCGATCAGGATCAGGGCGCAGAGAATAACGATCGGGTTTTGTATCATGAGAGAAACGGCATGACGCCGATACCGGCCTTCACTTTCCGGAGATCATAAACACCCGCACGCGTCACGAAATTACCGTGCGTCACTTGTTCTGCCATAAAAAAGGGCGCGTCAAGATCCACAAAATCAAAACCGCCGAGCCCTGCCGCAAGATGCGCGGCCGCGGTCACGGCCAAAGGCGTTTCCATCATCGTCCCGATCATGAGCTTGATCGCGTTCCGTTTGGCGAGACGGGCGATCTCGCAGGCCTCCCGAATACCCGTCTTCATGAATTTTATATTGATCGCTCCGGCGGCTTTTCCCTTAATAAGACGCTTCGCGTCCTCAAGTGAGGAAACGCTTTCATCGGCGCAAACAAGTGCCTTGCTTTCGCGCGTCACTTTCGCGAGCCCTTCCCAATCTTCCTTTGGCACCGGTTGTTCAACGAGCGCGGGTTTAATTTTAAGCCATGCCAATTCTTTCAGAAATTGGAGTGTCTGAGGGGCCGTAAATCCCTGATTCGCATCAAGATAGAGAGGACATTGTCCCGCGATCCGGGCCACCGCCGCAACACGTTGGAGGTCCCGGTCGAAATCCCGCCCGATCTTCACTTTGAGAGAACGTATGCCGCGCCTCAGGATCTCGCGCGTTGCGGTCCCAGCCTCCGTGACATCGCCAAGCACTACGGTCATGTCGGTTCGGAGAGTCCTCGCCCGGGTTCCGAAGGTCCTCCAAAGCGGCTGTTTTTTTTCACGCATCGAAGCATCCAGAAGCGCCATTTCCAGCGCCGCCAAAGCGCATTTATTCTTCGCAAACTTGCTTTTAAATTCCTCTGTAATCTCTGGAAATTCCCCAAGACCCCGGCCGACGACCGAGAGGGCCGCTTCTTTTAGATTCTTGAGTGTTTCCCCAACGGTTTCGCCAGTGATATGCGCAGCGACTGCCGCCTCACCGAATCCGCGAACGCCGTTTGTCAGCTCCACGGAGAAGAGAACATTCTCGAGCAAGTCATGCTGGCCCTTGGCCGTGCTGAACGGACGCACGAGCTTTGCACGCCAGGTCCGGGCATCTGCTTTTTTGATCATTCTAGGGTTCATGGTCCGTTCTCAGGGGTTTAGGCTAGCCTTGAATTTCGCTTCGGGGTATACTAGCGAAATATGGTAAACAATTCATCTCTTAAAGGGAAAGCGGTCGTCGCGCAGTCGGGCGGATGCACGGCGGTCATTAATCAAAGTCTCGCGGGCATCGTGAAAGCGGCGCGGACCTGTCCTGTGATCACGGACGTGCTGGGGTCACGCCATGGAATCGAAGGGATCCTCAAAAGCTCTTTTGTCGATTTTAAAGAAACATCCGCAAAACTGATGCGGGATGTCGCGAATTCCCCTTCCGCCGCGCTCGGTTCCTCCCGTTACAAACTCAAACCTGGAGACGACCGCAAGATCGTTGCGATCCTCCGAGAACACGATATCCGCTATATGTTCCTCATCGGAGGGAATGATACGGCCAACACCAGCCTTCAGATCGCAAGAGCCGCGGAAATAGATCACTACGAGGTCCGGGTCATCCACATCCCGAAGACCATCGATAACGATTTGGTCGAGACCGACCACTCGCCCGGATACGGCTCGGTCGCGCGCTTCGCGGCCATCACCACGCAGGAAGCCGCCCTCGACACCCGGGCCATGAAGAATGTCGATCCCGTGAAGATTATCGAGCTCATGGGAAGGAATTCCGGCTGGATCGTCGCGGCCTCGGCGCTTCTTAAAAAGTCCCCCGCGGACGCGCCCCACATCCTCCTTATCCCGGAGGTCCCGTTCGATGAGACGTCTTTTATTAAAAAAACCGAAGCCGTCCTCCAATCCGTGGGCTACTGTATCATTGTCATTTCGGAAACGATCCGCGACTATGGCGGGAATCGCATCGGCCGCAAGCTCGAAGGCGTGACCACGGACCCGTTCGGCCACAATTATGTGGAAGGCGCCTCCGCGCGGCTCGCGAGCATTCTTGAAAAAAGATTGAAGGTCAGGGCGCGTTTCGACAAGCCCGGCACGATCCAGCGCATGTCGATGGCTTATATCTCGGAGATCGATCAAAAAGAGGCTTATCAGGCGGGCGCGCACGCCGTAAAATGGGCTCTTCAGGGCATGACCCAGATCATGGTGGGTTTTGTTAGAACACCGGGAGAAAAATACACTATCCGTTACAAACCGGTGCCGCTCGAAAAAATCCCGAACCGTGAACGAGATCTCCCCGCGGGATTTTTCGATAAGAAGAAAGGCATGATCACGCCGGCCTTTGTGAAATACGCTTTACCGCTTCTCGGTAAAGGCCTTCCGGAATTCCCATCCCTGTAGCCCTAGAGAAGAGGTTGCTTTTACAAAAAGTTCTCAGCGGGGGGAATCTAAAAGAACAATGTGCGGATTTTTTTCCTGAAAATTCCTGAGAAGCCATTCGCTTAAGAAAAGAAGGACCCGCCGCCCCTGTTCATCTCGCGCCAGAGCAACGCCATAAGAAAGTATGTCCCCAAGATCCGTATCGGTAAGAGCGCACTCCGCCCACCTAAGGATCTTCCACGGCAGCATTTCAAGCGTTGACTCCGCGCCGTATTCCTCCTTCAACCGATACTGTAGCACCTCATATTGCAAGGGACCCACGGCTCCTAAAAGCGCGATATTGGGATTGGCCGGCTTGATCCAGCTGAAAACCTGTACGATATCTTCGGCGAGCAAATGCTCCAGCCCCTTTCGGAAAGGCTTATATTTTCCCGGCGAAGGATTGTGGATGGAGGCGAAACATTCCGGAGCAAACCGTGGGATGGCGTTAAAAATGATCAAAGGATCTTCGCTTACGGTGTCTCCCACGCGAAAATCCGACTTCACGGCAAATCCGATAATATCCCCTGGATAGGCCTCATTGACGGTTTCCCGGCTTTGCCCCAAAAGCGTGTGCGAGCCCGCAAGTCTGACGCTCTTTCCCGTTCGCGTATGATAAACATTCATATCCCGGGTGAATTTTCCAGAGCAAATGCGCAAAAAAGCAATGCGGTCACGGTGGAGCGGATTCATGTTGGTCTGGATCTTAAAGATAAAACCGGAAAAATCTTTCGAGGTCACAGAGATCGAACGCTCCCCCGCCTTTCTCTCCGCGGGCCCGGTGGAATATTTGACAAAACCGTCCAGCAGAAGCTGTACGCCAAAGTTATTAGCAGCGCTCCCGAAAAAAACCGGCGTCGTTTTCCCCTCGAGCACCGACTCTGGCGAAAAACCGACGTGGGCCGCGTCCAGGAGTTCTAATTCTTCCGCCGCCTGGTGATACGATTGCTCATCGACGATCGTCTTTACCGCGGGGTCCGAAAACCCATGCATCGACACCGGAGCTTTGTAGGCACCTCCGGGCACTTTCTGGAAAAGATGCACTTCCTTTTGGAGCCGGTCATAAACTCCCCGAAATTCCCGGCCACTCCCCAGCGGCCAGTTGACCGGGTAGGCGTGGATCCCAAGAACATTTTCCAATTCATCGATCAGCGACAGAGGAGAAAGACCCGGACGATCTAATTTATTCATGAAGGTAAAGATCGGAATCCCGCGGTGGCGACAGATCTCAAAGAGTTTTCTGGTCTGGCTCTCGATGCCTTTCCCAGAATCGATCACCATCACGACCGCATCAACAGCCATCAACACCCGATAGGTATCTTCCGAGAAATCTTTATGGCCCGGCGTGTCGAGAAGATTGATCCGCCAGGGGCCATAATCAAATTGAAGAAGTGTGGAGCTGATGGAAATCCCGCGTTTTTTCTCCATTTCCATCCAGTCGGAAGCCGTTTCCCGTTCCTGCTTCCGGGCGGTCACGGAACCGGCCAGTTGAACAGCCCCTCCATAGAGAAGGAATTTCTCCGTAAGCGTTGTTTTCCCGGCATCCGGATGCGAAATGATCGCGAAAGTCCGCCGCCTCAAAATTTCATCGTGGATCAAACCCGTTTGCATTGCTTGATGACCTTAGAATGTTTAAGAGAGAATCAGTGCTGCTGGGATTCGCGGAGGAAGTTTGTGTTGCTCTTCCACTCCGGGATCACCTTGCACCAAAGCTCCAGGAAAACTTTTTTGCCGAGGAAGCGCTCGAGGTCAAGGCGCGCGGCCATGCCGATCTGCTTGATCTTCTCGCCGCCCTTGCCGATCACGATCGCTTTCTGCGAATCCCGTTCGATCACGATCGTGGCATGAATGCGCGTGATTTTCTCTTCTTCCTTGAAATCGTCGATCCGTACCGCGCCGTCGTAGGGAAGTTCCTCGCCCAGAAAGTGATAGAGTTTTTCACGTATCATTTCCTGCGCATGAAAGCGGACATTCTGGTCGGAGAGCTGATCCTCGGGATAAATGAATTCTCCTTGGGGCAAGTAGGCAAGGGTCTGCTGGATCAGGGTCTTGACGTTCTCTCCGGTCTTTGCGCTGATGGGGATATACTCTTTAAAAGCAAAGGCTTTTTGATAGGAATCCAGGGCCAGCAAGAGATCATCCTTGGGAAAACGGTCGATCTGATTGACTAAAAGAAATACGGGGATGGAAACATCCTGGACCCATTTCAGGATCGCGCGTTCCGTCTCCCCCATGGTCTTGGGATAAACCATCCAAAAAAGAAGGTCCGCGTCTGAAAGCGACTGATGGACATCACGCACCATGCCTTCGCCTAGCGCATCTTTCGGCTGGTGAACGCCCGGTGTATCGAGAAAAACGATCTGCCCGCGAAAAGGACTTTGGACCGCCGCGCCATCCGGAACGGTTAGGATCCCGCGGACCACATCGCGCGTCGTTTGAGGCTTGGCGGAGGTCCCGGCTAATTTCTCCCCCACCAGATAATTGAGAAGTGTGGATTTCCCGACGTTCGGTCTTCCGATGATCGCAACATGTCCTACTTTGGTCTCAGACATTCTTTTTTTCTCCGATGGATCCATCATTCATTTTGTCTTGAAGCACAAAAGGCTGGGTCAGGATCGCCCCGAGCTTCGTGAGCCCCTGCGTCACCTGCCCCGGCGTACTCGCGGCGATCTTGACAGTCCCAGCAATGCCCGCTTTCGTCTTATCGACCAAGGCCTTTTGGAACGCCTTCGTGAAAGCGCTGATCATGCGGAATTTGGGATCTCCGATATAGCCATCCACTTTGATATCCAACTCTACCGTCTTCTGGTTCGAGAGGAGGAACTGGACCGCCCCGAACGGATATTTCAAGATTTTCTGTGCCGCGGTTGGCGTGGCGAACCTCATGTCTTCGATCGTTAGGAGATGTTCCGACCTAAGATCGTTCTCGACACACAAAAGGTGCGATTTGAGATCAAAGGTCCCGTTGGTCACTTCGCCGGGGGTCGCCGACAGGAGGAACTTATATTCCTCGACGGATCCGCCCGTGACATCGACCTGGACGTCAAAATTGTCCCCATCCGCAAACTGGCACCTCCCACCGCCCACGAACCGGGCCGGAGGATTCTCTCCGAACGTCGCCTCCACCTGGATCGTCTCTGTAAAAACCGGGCTGACATAATCCGAAAGAAAATCAAAGCCGGTCCAATAACCCTTGATGTGCCTAAAGGTCCAACGCTGTTCCGGAGATTCTCGCCGGTCATCAAAAATGATCGACCCGTTCTCCATTTCCAGCCGGTCAATCCGGACACGCCAGGAATCTTCGCCGATATTGTCCGGATCGGGCTTCGGGCGCGGCGGGATCGGCGGCCCATCCACATCCAGTCCCATGTTGTGATACCAATGTTTGACATTGGTGCGCGACCCCTGAGGAGTCATGTAACTCTCAATCGCAAAAACAGCTTCCTTAAAGTGGGCTTTCCGGATCCGGATGAACTTGTTCTTGAGCACATGAAGGTCCAACTCACACTCGATCCCCTTGCAGGTGAAATGGTCGCGCCTTTTGAACTCTGGAGGATTCAGGATCTCAAGCTTTTCGACGCTCACACGCGCGGAGAAAGGGAAAATACTCATCCCTTCGATATGGACCGGCATATCAAAGACCCGGGTCATCACTTTTTCTAAAAAAGGTTCCGCGGCCATCCCCAAAAGCCTGGCATGCAGCATCGACAGAAGGGCCAGAAAGATCAGGAAAAGAAAAAAAGGTCTCAATTTCTTCATCGCGGGTTCAGTCCCTTCCGAAAGATCTCTTCTCGCGCGTAAAGCGCTTCCAAACGATTAACATCTTCAGGGCCTGAGTCCGGCCGCAAAGAAGCCGCGACATTTTGGAAGACCTGGGCGCGTGTCTTCGCGCCCGGAATCACTGCCGACACCGCCTCGTATCCAAGCGTGAACTCTAGAGCGGCTTTCGAAAGAGGCATGGCTTTCGATCGGAGCGTCTCCCGGACAAGCTGGACCTTTTGCCAATCGGCCTCCCTTTTTTCAAGACCCCAACGGCGCCGGTGATCATCCCTTGGAAACTCGTGAGAAGGCGCATATTTTCCGCTCAAAAGCCCTGAGGCGAGGGGTTCCCTGACAATGACCCCAGCATCTTTTTTCTTCGCTTCAGGAAGGATCTTTTCCCGCATCCGTTGATCCAATAGATTGAAAATGATCTGGATCGCCTGAACTCGCGGGTCCTCGAGCGCGGCCAACGCCTCAGCCTCGGTGTGAATCGAAATCCCGATGAAACGGATCTTCCCTTCCTTCTTCAACCCTTCCAGAGCGCTTACCAGGTCTCCTTTTCGGATCAGCTCCAGAGAAGGATTATGAAGCTGAAAAAGATCGATCACGTCCGCGCCAAGGCGTTTGAGGCTTTGTTCGCAAGCGAAGCGGATGTATCCGGTATCAAAATTTTTCTTGTGCCCGGTGTGATTGATCTTCTCAGACGATCCCGGCAAAAGAGAAGCGGGTTTTTTTGAAGGCGGATAAAAATCCCAGCCGCATTTAGTGGCGAGAATCAAGCGGTCGCGAGGCTTGCCTTTCAGGAATTTCCCAAGAAGTTCTTCGCTGTGTCCTTCCCCATAGGTGTCTGCCGTATCAAAAAAATTGACCCCGGATTCCCACGCGGCCTCCAGCGCACCCAGCGAATCTTCATCCCGGACCGGGCCATAGGCATTGCCTCCGATGGCCCAGCAGCCAAAACCGACCTCGGAAACGCGCAAGCCCGTTTTCCCAAGACGGCGTTCTTTCATACGAGGGGCAAGGACTCCAATCCCGGAAACTCTAAAAAAGGAAGGGTGAGCGGACGGTTATTTCGGGAAAAGTTCGTCAATGGCTTTTTGGATCTTGTCCTGGGCCTGATAACCCACCAGCTGTTTTGCGACCTCTCCGTTCTTAAAAAAAATGACCGTCGGGATGCCCTGGACACCGTACTTTTGGGGCGTATTCGGATTCTCATCCACGTTCATTTTCCCGACCAGAATACGGCCGACGTTGGCCGCCGCGATCTTTTCGATCACAGGCCCGAGCATCCGGCAAGGCCCACACCATTCGGCCCAGAAATCGACCAGAACGGGTTGACTGGACTGAAGTACTTCGGCTTGAAAATTCGCGTCGGTCAGTGTCTTTTCTTTACTCATGGAACGACTCCTTATGGAAGATAGCAGTGGCGAACTTGACGTAACGGAGCCGTAATATACACCGAACGGTAGATTCTGTCCACACAACCGGAACAAGTGCAGGCATTCCCCAAATGTGATTGTTCTTTGAAAAGGGGCTAAGAGAGCAAAGAGAAAGTAACGCCTTAAATTCCGAAGGCCGGAGCTACCGCCTGCCGAAATATAAGATAAGGCAAGAGGTT
>Ga0182027_10000302_pt1 | contig 86035 bp, 76 predicted proteins | sample 712E1DmetaG_FD_121300 | JGI IMG/M metagenome (GOLD analysis project Ga0182027, IMG submission 121300) | Permafrost microbial communities from Stordalen Mire, Sweden - 712E1D metaG (Illumina Assembly) | ecosystem: Environmental > Terrestrial > Soil > Wetlands > Permafrost | place: Sweden... | reverse complement strand
CCGCTAAGTCGGGTATTTGGAACGTGATCAAGGTTCGGCTGTTTTCCTTTGGGCTGATCGTGGCTATCGCGTTTCTGCTCATAGTATCACTTGTTGTATCTACAATATTATCGGCATTAGGTAATTGGATTTCAAATTATTTTTCTGATTCGTTTCTTGTTGTTTTACAGGTGGTTAATTTCATTTTTTCCTTTATAATCATTGCTGTACTATTTGCGCTAATGTTTAAAATATTTCCGGATGCCAAAATCAAATGGCAGGACATATGGATAGGCTCATTCCTTACTGCCTTTCTTTTTGAGATTGGCAAAGTTGGTCTGGGTTTATACTTCTCAAAAGCAGACCCTAGTGTAGGATATGGTGCCGCAGGTTCGATCATTTTAATTTTGCTTTGGGTTTCTTATTCTTCCATGTTGGTATTGTACGGTGCAGAATATACGCATGCTTATTCTATAAGAAATTCAGGTAAGGTAATTCCAAAAGAAATTGCTAGAAAAGAGATTCAGCAGAAAACCAATTAGATAAGTGTAGTTACCTGTCCGAATATGGAAAATCAGACGATTTTATTAAATATCAACAGGGTTTATAAAATTATTTAGAAATGAACAACAAAATCCTCGGATCAACGAAGAATTCGCCGGTTATAATGATTGCTGGATTAATAATTATTATTGCAGGGATGATTTTTGCGAAATCGATCATCACTCCCTTTTTACTCGCGATTTTCATAAGTATCATTTGTGCACAGCCCATTTCCTGGCTTGAGAAAAAAAGAATACCCAATTGTTTCGCAATTATTATCGTATTATTGGGATTGATTATCCTTTTTTCCGGATTTGCTTTCCTGATCGGAGGAAGAGTGGCGTCTTTTTTAGCCAATGTTTCAAAATATGAATCTGCCCTCACAACGATCAGCAAATCATTTATTCAGTTTTTAAATCAGAAAGGGTTGAGTATCCCTCAAGATCAGGTTTTAAATCTTATTCAACCTGCAAGGATCCTGGAATTTACCGCATTAGCAGTGAATCAACTATTAAATGTGATGGGGTCTACCTTCCTGATCTTCCTTATCAGTTTATTTATTTTTTTGGAATTCGGAAGTTTTTCTGATAAAGCAAAGGCGATTCTGAGTGTATCGGATGAATCCAATTTTTATTTTTCCACTATTATACAAAATATCCGTCACTACCTTTGGATAAAAACTTTATTATGTTTATTAACAGGAAGTCTTATCTATGTCGCATTATTGATCATTGGGGTTGATTATCCTCTCCTGTGGGCATTGATTGCAGGGCTGATGAATTATATTCCGAATATCGGATCTATCATTGCTGCGATTCCTGCAGTTCTCTTTGCCCTGGTACAATGCGGGTTAAGTGGTGCCCTCTGGACCCTGGGCTCGTTTCTGCTTGTCCACAATGTTCTTGGTAACTTTGTTGAACCCCGGATCATGGGAAGAGGATTAGGCCTGTCAATACTGGTTGTATTCCTTTCTCTTCTTTTCTGGGGATTTATATTGGGCCCAGTGGGTATGTTCCTGTCAGTTCCTATCACCATGACCATTAAGATCATCCTGGAACAGAATGAGAAAACTCGATGGCTCGCAATTCTTTTAGGAACACCGGCTGAAGCTAAAATCTATCTTCAACATAAAGAACTGGTTAAAGAACAGTAACATAAGAAATCACATTTTCCGGATTGATTTCGCACTGCATATATATTCTATAAGACTTTTTGAATTGTTATCAGTAACTTCAAACTCAGAATATTGGTACTTAGGGATCCAAAGTTTTTTGAAAATCATAATTGGTCAAACTAGTGATGTTCAGGATTGGCTACCCAAGCAGGACTAATAATAAATAAGATAAAAACTGCATCGCCCAAGTGTGTTGTATTCGGTGGCAGGTGAGCCAATAATCTGATCTTTTCACTAACACATCCTTTCTTCCATGTATCAAACTATTGAGTAGCAAATTAACTCAATATAGAGTTGGATAGCAGGAGATTGTTTTTTAAACTTACCCCGTTTCACTGGAGTTCCAATAAAAACGGGATAAGTTTAAAAAATTCTACATAAGGCTTGATTTTAACTATTTGATGTTGTATATCAGGGTAGAGGCCTTACCCAGGCGGGAGCTGTTAATTTGTATAATAATACAGTTACTGTAGCATCTTGTGCACCAACACCACCAGGAACAATACCCACCCTGTCAGAATGGGGCCTGATCATCTTTGGGGTTTTGCTGCTTGGTTTTGGTACAATATATATCTTGCGAAGAAAACAAAGTTCCTTGCCTATATAACATTTCGATATTCAATTTCTTTCCGTTGCTGACCTATCTGTTTACAGGAAAGATTGCTTTATAAGTTTTTATCATTACCTGGAAAACAGGATTAATTCTAATCTCATGTGAGGTTAGTTTCTTTCTGTGGAAAAACGCATACTCTGACTAGCCTTGAATATTGGTTGTTAATAAGTTAAGGTGGTCAATCAAGATCATTGACCATCGGTAGTATCTAACGCATGATCATTAATCAACCATCATTACAAGAAAACCCCTGTAATTAACTGTTTAAGGATTTGTATAGTTGGGTAGTAGCTCCGTTGGTAGAGCATCAGCTTCCAAAGCTGAGGGTCGTGGGTTCGAATGCTATTTACCGCTCAATATCCTTCATCAATGAGGGAAAACGAAACAGGGATAACATGCCCGGTTGTTTCGTCAATCAAACCTATCCGTGCCATCTTGAACTGACCCTCATAAATAACTATTCTGCAGATTTCCTTACAATAGTTTATCCTTATAACGGATTCTGATAATAGTTTTATTGATCCGTATAATGACGTGGTAAAAGCGATTGGTTTTCAGTAAATTTTTAAGTTTTTCCAATAAAAAAACGGCTTGTCACCAGCGAATCATCTTTAAGACTGGCATTCGGAGTACCCGGAAAGGCTGAGTGAATCTCAGGATTTCAGAAGGCTGTTGTAAACAGAATAATTTTCCTCATCAAAGCAGATGAAGGTAACTGTTTGAGGTACAGGATGAGAATTAAGATATGAGCGCGTTTCACGTAGGGCTATTCCTGCTGCAAGTTGCTTGGGAAAACGGTAAATGCCTGTGCTAATCCCCGGGAATGCCAGGGTATGGCAGTCATGTGCGGTTGCCTGGATAAGGCAGGATCTGTAACAAGCGGCAAGTTGTTCCACCTCGCCCTGTTTGCCTCCATGCCAAACCGGTCCGACGGTGTGAATGATGAAGCGTGCTGGGAGGCGGAGGCCGGTTGTAACTTTGGCTTCCCCTACCTGGCACCCCCCAAGGAGCCTGCAAATCTCGACAAGTCCGGGGCCGGCTGCGCGATGGATGGCTCCATCCACTCCGCCTCCGCCTAAAAGGGAAGGGTTAGCCGCATTAACGATAGCATCAACTTTAAGTAAAGTGATATCTCCCTGGATCAGTTTGATACGTTCTTCCATAGTTCGAAAAGCTTTTTAAATTCGTTATGTATCAAGGAATTGGTTGCAATTATTTCTTTTCCGAAAAGAAAATTATCTCCACACCCGAAATCATTCACACTGCCACCTGCATTCATAACCAGAAGTGCCCCGGCTGCCACATCCCAGGGACAGAGGCCATATTCATAAAATCCATCATATCTGCCTGCCGCAACGTAAGCAAGGTCAGCTGCTGCTGAACCCAGCCTTCGCACTCCCCGGCTGTGCTTCATAAGATGCCTGAAAATATCCAGGTAGTCCTCCATCCTTCCGTAATCGTGGTAAGGAAAACCGGTCGCCAACAGGGAATCGGAAATCAGCTGAGTTTTTGATACCCTGATGACTTCCCCGTTTTTAAAGGAAGGAGCTCCCTTCCAAGTATAAAAACATTCATTCAGATTAACTTCATATATAACTCCGGCCAACAGCTCGGTGTTACATATGAGAGCTATACTTACACAATACATTGGAACACCATGGATGTAGTTCGTTGTGCCATCGAGAGGATCTATCACCCATGTGAACTCCTCCGCATTCAGGGCCGGGTTTTCTTCAGCTATAAACCCTGATCCCGGAAGGAGTTTACCTAATTGTTCTACGATCCTGTTTTCCGACTCGCGATCCACATAAGTTACAAAATTATTAAAACTTTTCCGCTCAATATCCGAAGATCTTAGCTTAATAATTTCACTCCTCAGAAAATCCCCGGTTTGGATTGCAAGCCTTGCAGTTTTAAGGGTTATATCCTGGAGGTTGGGAAGCATTATAAATTGTGAATTTGCAAGACGGTGAATTGGTGGGCTGAAAAATCAGTGAATTGCGGAACAAAAACGAATACCCGAAAAAATAAATTATATCATGAGTAATTGTTGAAAATCACATTGCGAAAATAAGGAATTTTCAGATTTATTCATGGATGTAAACTCCATCCCTGTCGGTTTCTGACAGCATTACTTTCATGATACGGTTGGAGAGCAGTGGATTAAACCTGGTTTTAATCTTTATATAATTTTCTGAGAAACCGTGCATCCATCCACCTGTATTATCCGATTCAAAAAGAACGTTTACTTCACGGCCTTTGTTCTGAAGATAAAAAGTTGATTTTTTTTCATCCGACAGATGGTGAAGCGTTCTGCTTCTGGCCTTTTTTACTGTTTCAGGAACTGTGATGTTGATCCCGGCAGCCAGGGTGTTTGCCCTTTTCGAATAAGTGAATACATGTAAATATGAAACAGGCAGTTTACTGAGATAGTTGCAGGTGTCGTCGAAATCGGAATCCGATTCTCCCGGGAAGCCGGTGATAATATCAGCGGCAATACAAGCGAAAGGCATAAGTTGCTTTATCTTTTCAACTCTTCCGGTATAAACATCCCTGTTGTATTTTCGTTTCATTGCCTTAAGTATTTTATCGGATCCAGATTGGAGCGGAATGTGAAAATGAGGCATGAATTTACCCGATCCTGAAACCACATCAATGATCTCATCACTGAGGAGATCCGGTTCAAGCGAAGAAATCCTGATCCTGACCGGTTCATCCAGCTTGTCCAGGGCCCGGAGAAGCTGAATTAAAGACTCGGCATGCTGTCTGCCGAAGTCACCTATGTTCACTCCTGTAAGCACAATTTCCCTGGCCCCATTGGCAGCGATCTCACGCGCACTGTCCAGAACATGCTCAATAGTATCGCTTCGGCTGCGGCCTCTTGCCAGAGGTATTGTGCAATATGAGCAATAGTAGTCACAGCCATCCTGGATTTTAAGAAAGGAACGTGTTCTGTCACCATATGAAAACGAAGGAATGAACTCCAGGCTTGCAATAGACCGGCCGGCATTTTCTGCATTTGCTTCATGCGATAAAAAATTCACCGGTTCTGCCCGCATGCCTGTCTTCAGTTCGCCATTTAACGGACTGCCATGGTAATCAGAAGTTAATTCAATGATCTCTTCAAGAAGCCGGTATTTTGAACTATTTCCCAGGACAAGGTCAACGCCTTCAATCTTACTTAGCTCACCAGGCTTCAACTCCGGGAAACAGCCGATGACCGCTATTTTCGCATTGGGGTTCAGTTTATGTGCCTGGTGGATCGCAGCCCGGCATTTTTTTTCAGCGACCGAAGTGACAACGCAACTGCTGATCACATAAATGTCGGCGACTTCATGGTAATTCTTCAGTAAAAAGCCTCCTTCTTTGAATTGACGCGAGATTGAAGATGCCTCAGCAAAATTTACCTTGCAACCGAAATGATGAAATGCAATGCTGGCAGGAATCATGGGACAAAGGTACGAAATGGTAAAATGGTGAAGTTGTGAAATTGTGAGTATATGTAAGGATTTAAAAGAGACTGAACCCGCCATTTCACAAACTCAGCATTTTACTATTTAAAATACTGCTGGATCATGATACCCGTGATGATCAGGACAAGTCCTGCAATGGTCGAAAGATGGATCATTTCCCCGACCATAAAATGAATGATGATCAATGAAACGAAAGGGGAGAAGTAAATCAGGTTACTGACCTTCGCCGTATTTTTTGAAAATTTAAGGGCATTCATCCATAAGATGAATGTGATGCCCATCTCGAACAACCCAATATAAACCGCACCTGCCAGTCCTTGCCATGGGGGGGTGAAAAAATGACGGGTGAAAGCAGTAGTGATGAAAACATAGAATGCTCCAAAACAAAAATTCAGGAACAACCTGGCTGTTGCCTGTCTCTTATCCTTCAGGTTGATGATCCAGTAAAGCGCCCAGAACAAGGCACTGCTGAGAGCAAGTGAAACCCCTGTCGTACTTGTAAAATGAAACAGCAGCAGATTCCCGTGAGTTGAGATCAGTAGTATTCCCAGGAAACTGATAACAATTGCCATGATGCTCCAGAGACTGATTTTTTGTCCAAGCAAAGGGATGGATAGCAACACCAGGACCAGGGGCCAGATATAATTCAGGGTGCCAGCTTCCTGGGCAGGAAGCAGCTTGTATGCGTTCAGCAGGACAAGGTAATAAAGATATGGATTGAGCATGCCCATCACCGCCGACATCAGGAGATCGTGCAGGCTGGTCTTTTTTAACTGCATGAAATTGCCCTGCGAAAGGAGTATGACACCAAGAACAAAACATGCTACAAGAGAGGCAAACAGAAGGAGTTCCATAGGATCCATAAACTTCAGTGTGAGCTTAAAGACGGAACCGATTGTGGACCAGCATACAATGGCTGAGAAAGCGTAGATATAGGCTTTATCCTGTGATTTCATTCGGAAGCGAAGGTAATAAAAGATAGAAAAAAGACCTATTTTTGCATACACAGATGAATTTATGAAAAAGCTTGCAGTTGTAGCTCTCGGAGGGAATGCACTTCTCAGGAGCGACCAGAAGGGAACCATAGGGGAACAGGAGGCAAATGCATATGCCACTGCGGAATGCCTTGTAAAACTCATGAAACGTGATTATAATATTGTGATCACTCATGGAAACGGGCCCCAGGTCGGAAACATCATGCTTGCGAATTCCGCAGGTCACAAATCATACGGGATCCCGGAAATGCCGATGGATATCTGCGTGGCTTATTCCCAGGGGTTCATAGGGTATATTATTGAGCAACAGCTTAAAAATGTACTGGAGCTTAATGAGATGGAGCGGGATATTATCACCATCACCACCCGGGTGCTTGTAAATAAAGATGACCAGGCTTTCCAGAACCCTTCCAAACCGGTCGGGCCATACTACACCAGGGAGGAAGCCGAAATCATGTCGAAAGAATCGGGTTCGGTTTTCAGAGAAGATGAAAGGGGCAGGGGATGGAGGAAGGTTGTCGCTTCGCCGAGGCCCCTGGTTATTCTGAACAAAAAGACCATCGAGAAAATTGCAAGACAGGATAATATTGTCATTGCCGTCGGCGGGGGAGGAATCCCTGTTTATTATGTGGAACCTAACAAACTGGAAGGGATAGATGCCGTCATCGATAAGGATCTTGCATCAGCACTTCTGGCAGCCCAGATCAATGCTGATAAATTTTTTATCCTTACCGATGTCCCCAAAGTCTGTATCAACTTTAACACGCCACAGGAAAAAGCTCTGGACCGTATAACCATAGCCCAAGCCAAGAAATATCTTGAAGAAGGACAATTTCCAGATGGAAGTATGGGCCCAAAGATAAAAGCTGCTATTCAATTCGTGGAGAATTCGGGGAAAGATACCATCATCACCAAGACCACCATGCTTGGGATTGATAATGGAGGCACAAGGATCACTCTTGTATAAAAATCATTTTTTTAACTTCGATCCCCTCTATTTTCAGCAGCTCATTTTCGAGTTTGAAATTTTCATCAGAATTACCCAGAAGTTCAAGGATTATCAGTCCGGAACCGTTCTTTCTCCCCGTACCGGCTTTATTCAAGCCCAGCCTGGTTCTTATTGAACAGCCATATTTTGACAGTACCGACTGGACGGAGTTAACCTCCTGCATCCTGTCGCTGACATTGATTCCCAGTATCCAGGTCTCTTTCATGTCTGATATTGTTAATCTATTTATACGTTTCAGGAATTGAAATCAGGGCGGAAACCCCGCAGCCTGATGTAAAGTTTATGGTCCCATCAAGTTGTTCCACAAGGAGCTTGATAATGAACATGCCAAGAGTGTCCTGATTTTCAAGGATAAAACCTGTTGGTAATCCTACACCATCATCGGAAATAGTAAGGTTAATGCCTGACGGGTCGATTTTATCCAGTTTAATTGAAATCCTTCCTGAGCCGTTATCCGGGTAAGCATACTTATAAGAGTTGGTCAGGAGTTCATTGGTGATCAGGCCAAGAGGAAGAGCCGTTTCAATGTCAGCCTGAATATCATCAAGCTTCATCTCCACCTGGATATTGTTCCCCCTGAAGGTTCCGGAAACCATGCTGACGAGTGAATGGATATATGCTGAGAGTTGGATTTTATCCAGGCTATCGGATCGGTAAAGATGCTCATGGATCAGGGCCATTGATCTGATCCTTAATTCGATATCTCTCATTATCCGGATAAAATTGGCATCCGGGTTTTTCCTGCCCTGCATCACGAGAAGGCTGATAACTATGGCGAGATTATTTTTTACACGGTGGTGGATTTCCTTAAGCATGATTTCTTTTTGCTCGGCGTTCCTGAGTTTCAGGGATTCCACTTCCTTCTCTTTGGAACGGTCTCTTGCCACGATCATAACCTGCTCAACATTTTTGTTGCTGAAAACAGGTATTTTCCGGATTTCTATACTGAACTCCTTGCCCTCGAAAGTGATATTCACTTCATGGATAGATATCCTTCCCGTTTCGAAAACGCGGTTGACATCTTCGACTTCATCCCGGTCAACAAAAGGAAACGATGATAGCCTGGTGCCTGACAATTCAAGCGGCAGACCAGCCGATTTAATAATTTCACGCAGCGTGGAATTCACCATAATGATTTTCATTTCCCTGTCTGCGATTACAACCCAATCAGGAAAGCTGTCGAGAGCTTCATGATATTGCCTTTCGGACCGGGCAAGTTCTTCCTGGGCATCTTTTCTGTCTTTGATCTCAAGAATAAGCCTGTGATAATTTTCAGTAAGGGCTTTCTGATGGATAAAGTTCTTCCAGTTCAGGTTCTGAAAAGTGTAGGAAATAAAAAAACCCAGTGAGGATACGGAAATGACAAAAAACAAATTGTTGATGAATGTAAAAAGGTCGGACCAGGTATGGTTGATGATGGTCGCTGAAATATATGAAGTGAGCTGCAGGCATCCAAGAATAATAAGGTCTCTGAAACGGATCCTGTAAAAAGTATGCATGCCAATGATGAGCAGCATGACCCAGGTGAAAAAATAATTATATGCGCTGCTGTCGATATTTGAAGTGACCCCTACAAAAAAAATCAGAACACAAACGGCAAGGTTAAGAATTGAAAAGATTGTTCCGAGGTATTTGCGGAACATCCTGACAAACACAACAAAAAGAGAGATTAAAAGGAAGGGCACGATAATCCCAAACCTCAGAAAATATTTCATTTCAGTGGTCGAACCAAATAAAATCCTGCTGATAAATGCAAACAGAATAAATAATAATAATGTAATTGTCAGTCCTCCCTTCAGTGCGGGCAGTGAAGAAGAGAGATAAAAATCCCGGAACTCTTTATCCAGTTCCTTCCGGGATTGGAATTTAATATCCATCTGACATATAGTTAAACATCAAAGACCATATGCTGTATTTCTATTCCGCCGATCTGGTTCAACTTTGCTTCAAGGCGGTTAAATTCTTCAGGGTCACCGTCGAGCTGTAAAATAATAAACCCAACACGGCTGCAGACATCTTCATTGACTTCATGAAAACCCAGTCTCGATTTTATAATGTGTGCGTATTCTGATAGCACATTCTGGGTAAGGCCGGCCTCTTTGATGCGGTCGGAGATCAGCAGGCCGATGATCCTGATTTCTTTCATATGTGTTTCTTTAATAGGACAGGTCACGTTTTCCCTGCTTTACCAGCTCCAGTTTACCGATAAGATCTTCCCTGGCTGACGTTTCATCCATTTCCCCCAGTTTTTCCATGATCAGTTCGTAGCCCTTTGCCTTCGTTGCTTCCGGGGCATAATCCTCCAGGTATTCTGCCAGGGTCAGGATTGCATTCGGCTGACAAAACCTTTTGATAAAACCAGGGACTGAGAATTCCATAAAATGCTCGCCTGTACGGCCCCTTCTGTAACAGGAAGTGCAGAAAGAAGGGATGTACTTATTCGCTATCAGTTCATCCATGATTTCATTCAGGCTGCGGTTGTCGTTGATCTGGAACTGTTCAAGATCAATATCCTGGTCACCTGGATGCTCTTTTTTTGAATATCCGCCAAGCTCGATGTTTGTTCCTCCGTCAATCTGCGAAACCCCGAATTGAAGTATTTCATCCCTTATTTCGGCTGGCTCCCTGGCGGTCAGGATTAATCCCGTATAGGGCACGGCAAGGCGCAGAATCGCCACAAGCCGGGTAAAATCAGGATTATTTACAATGTGCGATTTATCTATGTTTAGCTGGGATGCATATTGTATTCTTGGAAATGAGATCGTGTGCGGGCCTACATTGTAAACAGCTTCCAGATGATTCGTATGGCGCACAAGGCCAAGTACATCGAACCTCCAATCATATAGTCCGAACAGGGCGCCGATGCCCACATCGTCGATCCCGGCTTCCTGTGCCCTGTCGAGCGCGGTCAGCCTCCATTCAAAATTACGTTTGATCCCGCCCAGATGTACTTTCGCATAAGTCTCTTCATGGTATGTCTCCTGGAAGATCTGGTAGGTTCCTATTTTTGCATCTTTAATGATCCTGAACCCGTCGATATCCATCGGGGCGGCATTGATATTGACCCTGCGGATCTCACCCGGGCCGCTTTTTACGGAATATACAATACCCACAGTCTCAGCAATGAAGCTGGCATCATATTTCGGGTGTTCTCCATAAACGAGGATCAGCCTCTTCTGGCCGGCATCCTCCAGGGCCTTTACCTGGGCAACAAGTTCTTCCTTGCTGAGCGTGATACGTTTGATCAGTTTATTGGTTGATTTGAATCCGCAATAAGCACAACGGTTGATACAAAGATTGCCGATATAAAGAGGTGCGAAAAGTACAATCCGCTGTCCATATACCTTTTCTTTCAGTATCCTGGCCCCTTGCTTTATCTCTTCAATAAGTTCAGGATCCTCCGCCTTTGTCAGGATCGCTGTCTCTGCCAGTGTAAGCCTATGTTTGCCGAGAGATTTTCCGATAATCTCCCGTATCCTTGCTTTTTCAGGTTTTGCCTCATTGATAAAATCAAAGATCTCGCCGGCATCAATAAAAGGCTTCATCCTCTGGTCCTTGATCTTTAACTTTTCAGGTGTGAATTTCATAGTCTGAGCCCGCAGGTTTTTATAACTGCAAAGGTAAGAAAAATCAGGGCCTGATCTCTTGTCTGTGTTTATTCCTTTCGGAGAGATAAACTCCGCAAATGACCAGGATAATGCCGGTGATCTTATGGCTCGTAAAAGGTTCCGAAAGAACCAGGTAAGAGAAGAGTGCCGTGAATACCGGGATGAGGTTTGAATATATGTTTGCCTTGCTCATCCCGATTTCCTTGACCGTTTTGGCAAAGAATACAAAGGCCAGAGAGGAAGCGAAAATTGACAGGAAAAGAAATGAGGATATAATAGAAGTGTCAGGTATTACCAAAACAGACTGCTGATGCTCGAACACAATGAACAGGGGTAGAAACATTAAGGCCCCCAGGATGTTTTGCCAGGCCACAAGAGTGAGTGGAGAATATTTCAGGGTAAGCCTTTTCAGGAAGACTGAAAAGATCAGGGCCGACAGCACGGCTCCAAACAGGGCCAGGACTCCTTTCCCTTCAGCGGAAAAGGAGAGATCCCTTGATGCCAGCATGATGGCAACTCCGGTAAATGAGACAATAATTCCGAAAATGTTCAGCCTGGATATTTTTTCCCTGAAAATCAACCAGCCGAGCATAGGCGAAAATACCGGGATTGTTGCTATGATCACACTTGAGACTGTAGCCGAAGTGAATTTAACCCCGAAATTTTCTCCGAGAAAATAAAGGAAAGGATTGAAAACTGCGCTTCCTAAGAGCATCCAAATGTCAGAGTGGTCAATGCGTTCCAGCCTTCCCGAAAGCAGCATCAGCAGGAAAAGAAAAGCAGATGAGATCAGAAGTCTGATGAAAATGATGGTGACCGGGGGGTAAAACCTTAACAACTCCGAAGTCCACACAAATGACATACCCCAAAACAACATGGCCGATAAGGCATAAATTGTTACCGGTATCTTCAGGTTTTTCAAGGAGGCAAAATTAGAATTTTCCTGTAAACTGTAACATTTAGTAAATTGCTTGGTCTATTCGTTAAAAACCGGGAGTTTGGAAGGGAAGTTTGAAAATATCCACAAGGACCTGATCGATGCCTGCAGGCAGGGTGACAGGGCCGCCCAGTTTAAACTGTATAAACTATATTATAAAGCCATGTTCAACACCAGCCTGAGAATTGTAAATGATACAGCTGAAGCGGAAGACATCATGCAGGAGTCGTTCCTGGATGCTTTCCGAATGCTTGACAGCTATACAAGCCAGGGTAGTTTCGGAAGCTGGCTGAAGCGTATCGTTGTGAATAACTCCCTGGATTCCTTAAGGCGGGCGAAAGAAACCCTGCCGCTTGATGAAGGATTAAATATAGCGGATCAGACGGAAGATAATCTTGAAGCCGAGATCAACTTCCAGGTCGGGCAGGTTAAAAAAGCAATACAGCAGCTCCCCGATGAATACAGGGTGATCATCAGCCTTTTTTTACTTGAAGGCTATGATCATGAGGAAATCTCGGAGATACTTAATATAAGCAACCAGCTTTCCCGGACAAGGTACTCAAGGGCCAGGCAGAAGCTGTTGGCCATATTGAAGGAGAACCAATACAGGAATGCATTTATCTATAATTAGCCATGGGAAATCTTGAAAAATTTATAAGTGAAAACAGGGATGAGTTCGATAGCCTTGAACCTTTGGACGGGCATTTTGAACGGTTTCAGGAGAGGCTTGGAAACGAGGAAGAAAAGCAGGCTCCCGGGATATCCCGCTTTTACTTTTTGAGGGTTGCTGCGATCATCCTGCTGTTTATAACCGTCAGCGTTCTCGTGTTTGATCAGGCCGTACGCTCAGTCCGTGGCAGACTTTCAACTGAAACATCGGGTATCCAGTTGCCGGGCGACATGGCCGAAGCCATGCACTATTATAATTCGAAAACAATTTCCCAGCTCAGCGAGATCAGGAAGCTGGCCTCTGATCCCGTTCAGGCGGATCAGATTAATAAAGATGCCCTGAAAGAAATGGGAGCCCTTGATGCAGGGACTAAGGAACTTCAGCGGTCTCTTGCCGAAAACCCGAATGATGAAAGGATACAGGCAGCAATAATCCAGAACCAGCAGATGAAGGAAGGCATCATGAACACCATACTATCAAAACTGAACAAACATTAATCAAGTTAACACTCAATATATGAAAACTTCAATAAAAACAGCGTTAATGGCCTTCCTTTTAATTCTTGTACTGGGCCTCAAAGGAGCAACCATTAATGAATATACCCGGGTCATTAAAAAGGAATTTACCGTCAACCCGGACGCCAAGGTCGTTATAAGCAATAAATTCGGAAAAATCCATTGCACCAACTGGGATAAAAACCTGGTTACAATGGAGATCAACGTGGTTGTCGAGGCTGCGAATGACAATGCAGCCGCAAAAATTCTTGAAAAGATAACTGTGGATTTCAACAGTTCAGTTTCCCTGGTTGAGGCCAACACCGTAATCGATGATATCCGGACTTCAGGGAAGACAAGGTTCCAGGTAGATTTTTCAGTGAACATGCCTGTTTCGGCAAGCATCGATCTTACCGATAAATTCGGAGACATCTTTGTGAATGAAACCAATGGGAAGGCAAAGATAAACCTCAGCTATGGCAGCCTTGATGTCAACAAATTGAACAATTCTGATAACTTTATCGACCTGAAATTCTGCAATTCCGCAAAAATAAGATCGATCAAGGGTGCCGTCATCAACCTGAAATACTCAAGTCTGGATATTGATTATGCCGGCAGCCTCCGCCTTGATTCAAAGTTTTCCAACCTCAATGCCAATAAGATCATCGCCTTAAATATCAATTTCGAAGGCGGTTCTCTGGAAATGAAGAATTCATCCGCAGTCGAAAGCCGGTCCAAATTCTCAGACCTCGATATTGACCGTATCGAGCAAAGCCTGAACCTGGATATACAATATGGAAGCTGCAAGGTGAGGAATATGGGGCCGGATTTTACGGCCATCAGTATAAAAAACAAATATGCGGATGTCGATGTTCGGCTGGCTCCCGCTTCAAGTTATAGCCTGGATGCAGAACTGAAATTCTGTGACCTTGAATTTCCCGAAGGCAGATCGGATCTGACATACAGTTCTGTTACTCCTACTACAAAAGCGTACCGCGGAGTGATAGGGGAGAAGGATGCCAAACCAAAGTCAAGCGTTCTGGTAAGAAGCGAGTACGGAAACGTGTCATTAAAGTAGCGAATAGCAAATAGGGAGTAGCAAATAGAAAAATCAACTTTGAGTGAAACTTCAGATAAATTAATCATCAGATAATCCATTAAACCTAAAAATGTAATGTTATGAAAACAAAAATCTTTGTCTCCACTTTCCTGTCGGTGATCGTATTCATGGGCATATCGGCATTGTGCTCAGGCTGCAACAACTTCACCGGAGTCCCCGGCAACGGCAATGTGATCAAGGAAACGCGCGTTGTCAGTTCGTTTAATGCGCTTGATATTTCCGGAGCATTTAAAGTATACATAAAGCAGGGAAACCTGGAGGAAGTCGTGGTAGAAGCCGATGAAAATCTACAACCTTGTATCAGGACCGAGGTCCGTGGCAATACGCTTGTAATAGATATCAAAAAACCTATTTCACATCCAACCACAATGAATGTTTACATTACCCTCAAGGATCTGGCCAAAGCCGAGTTAAGCGGGGCAGTTGATATTTTTACCGACGGCAAACTGAACCTCAACGAATTTACCCTTCATACAAGTGGTGCTTCCAATTGCAAGATGGAACTTGGCGGTAAAAAACTGGACCTGGACTGCAGCGGGGCAAGCAAGCTGACTCTTTCAGGTTCAATAACCGATGTTTCCGCAGATATTTCAGGAGCCGGCGATATCTTTGCCTTCGACCTGCTGACAGAAAATTTCACGCTTGATTTAAGCGGTGCAGGTAAAGCGCAGATCAATGTGTCAAAAAAGATCAGCGCAGAGATATCCGGTGCAGGGAATGTCAGATATAAGGGCTCTCCTGCCATAATTAACCAGAGCGTTTCGGGCGCAGGGTCAATTAAACATGAAGATTAAAGAAACAGGAGGCTGTTGTTTTGGAAGTTAATGAACCGAAGTGGAAAAGCCGTTCAGTATGAGCGGCTTTTTTTATTCACTGATGTTTCAGGGTTCTATCCATAAAACAGAGTTCCCGGACCCGTACTGGTTCTTTTCCCAGAGATCGTTGGCCGGGTCAATGGTCCATTTGCCGTCGACAATGAACTTATAAGTGTGTTTACCCGGTTTAAGATATAGAGGTAACACCCATTTCCCATCAATTTGGACCATCTCGTATCCATCCTGGCTCCAACCGTTGAAGCTTCCCGACAATATAACTTGTTTTGCGTCCTGAAATTTGTCCAGGACGAATATATGATTCGGATTGACAGCTAAAAATGAATTCCGGTTAGATTTGTCCCCCGTAATATAAGGATTGTCAGGGTCGGTTACCCATCTCCCGTCAAGTATGAATTTATATTCATAGTTCCCGGCAGCCAGAACATAGGGAAGCTGCCATCCTCCCTGAACTTTTTCCATGAACAATTCGGAAGTATTCCAGGCATTGAAGTTACCGCTTACATTGACATGATTAAGCGTGGAGTGTCCTTTCAGCTTGAAATACATAGTATCACCGATGCTCAAGAAGGAATTTTCGTGTCCGCCTCCGTCGGTCCGCACAACTTTATTCGCAGGATCAAGCAACCACTTTCCGTCAACAATGAATTTATAGGCATGGGTTCCTTCCCTGAGGAACAACGGAAGGGCCCAACCGGAATTAACCCGTTGCATGTTAAGCTCATCGGGGTGCCACCCATTGAAACTCCCTGCCAGATTAACATGCCTGGCCCCGGGGTATCCTTTCAGATCAAAGCGGTAGTTGTAACAGAACACAACGGAATTGGAACCTCCGTTTAAGTCATCCTCCCTGAGCCTGTTGTGAGGATCAGGGCTCCATTTCCCGTCAATAATATATTTGTATGAATACTTTCCGGGTTTAAGGTTTAAAGAAATAGTCCATCCCGAATCACAGCGGATCATCGGAGTCTGCATAGTGCTCCAGTTATTGAAGCTTCCTGAAAGATACACATGCCTGGCATATTTGTGCTCCGGAAGGTAAAAGCGGGCTTCGCCCTTATGGTAGCTGAATGCCTGGTACATGGTGAACACATTGATGCCGTATGCTGCCGATTCCCGTTCTTCGATCCCCCTGGCATCGATCCAGCTGTCGTCAAGCATGAAAACATCTCCTTCGCTCCTGGCCGGGCTTCCGTTTAATGACTTGGACAATTCTACATGAGAGTTGTCAAGTTTCTTTATACTCCATCTGACCCCGTTAATGCTAAGCATCGTCTTGCCCGCAAATGCCTCTGCCATAAGGCTGCTGTCAAGGTCAAAAAGCCTGGAAACCTCTTTTTTCTGAGCCGGCGTCCAGTTATGATTAAGCCTGAAGATCAGCATGTTATCCCGGATACTGCACACCTTGTTCGGGTCATATTGCGACCAGCCGATAATTGACTTCATCAGGAGCGCAAGCAGGATAATATGCCGAATTTTTGGTTTCAGGATTTTTCAGTTTTTTGAAAGCAGATTTTTATCTCCCGTGTTACTAAATTAATACAAATTTCTCCTTTTTCGAAAAAGTCGTAGCCAAGCATGCCGTCCACAGAAAATCCATAGGCAGCCGACATGTCTTCCAGGTTTGTGAGGATGGCCTGCATGAGCGGAATTTGCTTGTCGCCAATCATAAAATCATTCAGGTTGCAAAACAAGACGTCCGATTGACTACTCCCTGCACCAACAAGGCCTGAACGCCTTGTAATGGTGACTGTGCTGATGACTTTCCTGGGCGATGCCGAATTCAGTACATTGGATTCGGCGCCTGTATCCAGGCAAAAGCTTAGCAGTTTGCCTCCTATCCTGGGGTTTACAAAAACGATATCCTGGTAAACTATGATTTTTTGCGTGATGTCAGCTTCAAACTCCTTGTCTTTTCTGCTGATTCGGGTGCCATCTTTCCCAAGGCGGTAAAGATGCAATTCATTATGGTTCACATCGATCACAATTTCCATGTCTTTCAGAAGGCTGAAGCCAAAAAGACCAAGGATTTTAACGTTTCTCCGGTTTTCGATATGGCCAAGGTCGGCCATATCAGCAGTGACATTCCTGTAGCTGAGATCCGAAATCTGTATCAAGTTAACCCTGGTTTGCCTGACACCGCTTACATTTCCCGTTATACCGCCACGCGTTCCTGCATCCGTTGTCAGGTATTTCCTGAAATATGTGTTATTCAGGACAAGTTTTGACGAACCTGTATCGAATATGAAATTCCCAGTCTCATTGTCTATCCTGGCTTCCATCAGTAGCAATCTCCCGGCCCGTTTCAGAGGGATCGTAACGGCATCAGGCAATGCCCCATCACTGCTGCTGCCGCCGGTTGTTTTAAAGTAAATAGTATGGATTATCGAAAATTCAGTGCTACCGGCAATAACATTGTCGTTCCCTGAAAAAATAACCCGGCAAACCATCAGGAAAAAAAGGATAGCCCTTTTCGCATCGCAGGGATATCCTGTTTGAGCCGTTAATATATGTCGGTTTTTGGTCTCAGGCACTTGATATCTCCGATTGGCTGGTAAATTATAAAAAAGCTGAATCATTCGATCATTTTCATGAACTCCACTTCAGAAATAACAGGAACTCCTAATGATCCTGCCTTTTTCAGTTTCTCCGGCCCCATTTTCTCACCTGCAAGGAGATAGCTTGTTTTGGAAGAAACACTGCTAACATTTGTACCTCCGTTTTCTTCAATATGCCGTTTGATCTCTTCCCTGCTGAATCGGGTAAAAACACCGCTGACGACAAAGCTGAGCCCCCCCAGTTTCACGCTTTTCAGCTCTGCCTGCTTTAGTTTCAATTCAAACTGCAGTCCATGGGATTTAAGGCGATCAGTCAGCAGAATATTTGCCGGTTCACTAAACCAGTGAATCAGGCTGCCAGCTATTTTGGTTCCTATTTCCTCAACTTGTGTCAGATCCTCCTGGCTTGCTTCCCTGATTTTTTCAAGGGAGCCAAAGTAGCGGGCCAGTTTCCTGGCGACCGTTTCACCGACAAACCTGATCCCCAGGGCAAACAGAAAACGGTCAAACGGGACCTCCTTTGACGCCTGGATTCCTTTGAGGATGTTCGCCACGGTTTTTTCGCGAAACCTCACAACCCTGTCTTTCTTTCCGTCTCCTCCTTCATATGTCTTTTCAAGGCCGATCAGCTGATCATACGTCAATTCGTACAGGTCGGCGGGGGAGAGCACAAGTTTTTTATCAAAAAGCAATTCTACCTTACCTTCCCCGAGACTGTCAATATTCATAGCTTTACGGCTGATGAAATGTTCCAGTTTCCCCTTGATCTGGGGAGGGCAAACGGATTCACTGGGACAGTACCAGGCTGCTTCACCTTCACGTCGCACCAGTGGAGTTCCGCATTCCGGGCAAACAGAAGGGAATTCCAGGGAGGATGAGGCAGGGGACCGCATCTCCGGATCAACGCCTGTGATCTTGGGTATGATCTCTCCTCCTTTTTCAACAAAGACGGAATCACCTTCCCTGATATCCAGTGCCGTTATGTTATCCGCATTGTGAAGGGTTGCACGTTTAACGACGGTTCCGGCAAGGAAAACCGGTTGAAGGTTGGCAACGGGAGTAACGGATCCTGTGCGCCCGACCTGGAAAACAACAGACAATAAAATGGTCTTTGCCTGTTCAGCCCTGAACTTATATGCGATGGCCCAACGGGGCGATTTGGCAGTAAATCCCAATTGCTGCTGCTGGACAAATGAATTTACCTTGATAACCACCCCGTCGATATCAAATGGCAGCTCCTTTCTTTCCTTATCCCAGGTGGTTATATAATCGAAAATATCTTCAATTCTTTTACAGCGGACAATAAAATCTGATATCTTAAATCCCCATTTCTTTGCAGCCTGCAGCGATTCGTAGTGGGTTTGAAAAGTGATGGAATCTCCCTGAAGAGAATAAAGAAAGGAATCCAGCTTTCGTTTTGCGACTTCGGAAGAGTCTTGCATCTTCAGGCTGCCGGATGCTGCGTTCCTGGGGTTGGCAAAAGGTTCCTCACCTTCTTCCTCACGTTCCCTGTTCAGTGCCTCAAAACTTGAATGAGGCAGGATGATCTCACCTCTGATCTCAAACTCGTCAGGATAATCGCTCCCAAGGAGTTTCAAAGGAATGCTGCGAATTGTTCTCACATTCGCTGTCACATCATCCCCCCTGATGCCGTCGCCTCGTGTTACAGCCTGCACCAGCCGGCCTGCCCTGTAAGTCAACCCTATCGCCACCCCGTCAAATTTCAATTCACAAACATATTCTATCTCGCCGGGGATCAGTTTGCGGATCCTCTCGTCAAAATCCCTGATGTCTTGTTCGGAGTAAGTGTTCCCCAACGAGAGCATGGGGTATTTATGGATTATCTGTTTGAATTCTTTTGCGACCGATCCCCCAACATGCTGGGTCGGTGAATCAGGAGTGATGAGATCGGGAAATTCTTTTTCAAGGCGGATTAGTTCTTCCAGCAGCGAATCGAACTGAAAATCGCTGATAAGCGGACGGGAGAGTGCATAATAGTTATAATTATGCCTCCTTATTTCGTCGGAAAGTTCAATGATCTTTTGCCTGGCCTGGTCCCGGTTCATTATCTTTTATTTTCCACATCCCGAATTTAATTCTTAAAACGGTACGAATGTACCTGAATAGCTCACTTTTTATGTTTGTCTTTGAAAGACCACCCTTGCGGTCTTTATATACCACCGGGATTTCAATGATTGGATGGTTGCTTTTTTGCAGAATGTAAAGAAGGCGGATGAAGTAATCCCCGTAACCATAAAAGATCCGTTCGTTTGGTATATTCTCAATGATTTCCCTTTTTATACAAAAATAGCCGCTGAGATTATCGGTGGTCTGGATCTTCAGGGTATAATGGATAAATTTGTTAAACACCTTACTCCCGAGGAACCGGAATCTTGAAGTTTCCATGCCCCCGCCAATCACGTATCTTGAGCAGGATGCGATGTCGAAATAATCAGTAATGGAAATAAGAAGCGGGATCAGCCCCGGGGGGTGATTGAAATCGGTATCCATAACAACCAATTTTTCTCCTGTTGACTGCCTGATCCCATATAAGACAGCCGTTGCAAGGCCTTTCTCCCGGTCCCTGCAAAAGCTCCTGATGCGGTTGTCACCCTGCCATGCGGCAGAAACAGCATTGTAAGTGCCGTCCGGACTATTGTCATCCACAACGATGATCTCGAAGGAATAAGACAGCGGTTCCAAGATGTCAAGAATCTCCCGGATCAGTGCATTAATGGAGTCCTTTTCGTTGAATGTGGGCAGAATGACGCTTAGCTTCATCAGCGGTAGTTTTCGCAGGCTTCAATAAGGGTTGATACGATATAGCCGATCTGATGTTCTTTCAGGCCGATAAATGTAGGAAGGCTGATGCCCTCCCTTGCAATGGCCAGGCTGTTAACAAGGCTGGCAGGATGGAACATGGTTTCCTGGTAAAAAGGCATGAGGTGGATAGGATAGAACACCGGCCTGCTGTCTATCCCCCTGGCGTCAAGGTGCTGCCGCACTTTTTCCCGTGTCTCAAAGCTGAATCCTTTCAGCCTCAGGGTAACCATCCAGTTCACATTCCTGTTGGCATTGGTTTCCTGGAAAATAAAACCATCATTAGCGGAGAGTTTTTCTTTATAGATTGCAAGTATTTCATCCCTTTCTGCTAAAAGGTTTTCCAACTGTTCAAGCTGGGCAAGGCCTACAGCGGCCTGCATGTTGGTCATGCGGTAATTGAACCCGAGCTGGTCATACCAATACTTCTTGTTACGGTTCATCCCGTGGTCGCGAAGGATTCTCATATTACCGGCCAGCCTGTCATCATCGGTGAGGCACATTCCTCCTTCCCCTGTGGTTATTATTTTATTCCCGAAGAAGCTGAAACAGCTGATATGGCCAAAAGTTCCAACCATTTTCCCGTCAGTAAACGCTCCCGGGGCTTCGGCGCAATCCTCAATGACGAGCAGGCTGTACTCCCTCGCAATTTTCATGATCTCGGCCATATGTGCGGGGTTCCCGTATAGGTGGACAGGGATTACAGCTTTTGTGCGGGGAGTGATCGCCTTTCTGATCATTTCAGGACTGATGTTCCAGTCCTCCGGGTTTACATCAGTCAGGACGGGAGTTGCATTACAATACCTCACACTGTTTGAAGTGGCAATGAAAGTGAGATCAGGAACAATGACCTCATCTCCAGGGCCGATACCGGTAGCTGCAAGAGCTAAATGAAGGGCTATCGTGCCGTTATGTGTGGCAACGGCATGTTTGACGCCGTGAAAGGCTGCAAATTCTTTTTCAAAACGATCTATGTAGGAACCTATGGAACTGATCCAGCCCGATTCCAAGGCATCGGTAACATAACGTTTCTCATTGCCCAGGAAGGAAGGCTGTGCAATCGGGATTCTTGGATTCATGGGTTGATCGCTGCAAGTAGGTCAAGTCTTCTGTTTTTCCCCGGGAGGGTTTGCCGAATGATCAGGCAAGCTGGATCCATTCATAATAATAGTATCCGAAATCAACCGGGTTAATGCACATTACCGGTATCTGGGCTTCATTGAACATCAGTTTTTCATCCCAGGCCGACATGCTGAAACCGGGAAAGTCAAGGTTCGGCCTGGTCATGATCATGATCATATCAGCATGTTTAACTGCAGCATACGAGATTAGCTGCTTGGCGAAATCTCCTTTTTCCTCTGCAAGACTGACTTCATAATCAATACCTCCACTCTTAAAAGCTTCGGATACCTGGCTCGTGATAATCTTCAGCCGGCTGTTAAGTCCGTTATCGGATTCAGTGGCCTGGAAGATACTGATTTTTGACTTGAAAAGTGTAGAGATAACTTTTGCCCATTGTACGCACTGCCTTGATTCAAGGTCGGAGGAAACCGGTAAAATGATATTCTGGTAGCCTTGTTTAAAGGATCTTTTCTGGACTACGATCACAGGGACTAGTGATTCGGTCACAACCCGTAACGCATAGCTGCCGAAAACATGCTGAAGGCCTTTTTTCCCATGTGTGCCAAGGATCATCATATTCGCTTTGATACGGGCAGCCACATCATTGATGGTGGAAAATATACTGCCTTCCTCGGAAATGGTCTCTATCGGCACATTATATTTCTTCTCATAATAATTCTTGTATTCCTTCAGCCTTTTTTCGATATAATCCTTACCGACGTTCTTCTTTTTCAGAGCAGCCCTGGTCTCATTGTTGATTACATGCAGGATTGCTGCCTTGTATTTCAGGAAACGGGCCAGGTGAACCCCATGAATGACTGCATTGTTGCATACTTCCGAAAAATCGGTAGGGATCAGGATAACGTTGTTGAACCTGGGTTCTGTAGATTTTTTTGTTGCCATAGGGATACTATTTCATTAAGGTTTTCAGATTTTTTCTCGTTTCGCAGGGATATAGCCGAGGCAGTAAAATAACTGTGGTTTGTAAGGAATCTGATTTGAATCTCAAGCCAACCGGAAAGGGTAGTGTCCAATATCCCAAACCGTTTCCATTCATGCTGAAGCTCCATGGAATGAATGAAAAAATCATCTCTTCCAAGGTAGTCCAGGTCGGCGTCACAAAGTACCTCTTCAGCTTTTGTTTTCGGGGATTGCGGCAGCCTGGTTGCCATGATCATACTGCTGACGATGTCAATTTCTTCCCCGGAAAAACCGTAAGCCGGGAGAAAACAGGTGGCAAGCCCGACCGAAGCTGCTTCATGGTCAGAATATGTGTGGAGCATGCCGGCGTCATGGAAGAGCGCCGCAACCTCGATCAGCCTGGTCTCCATGGCACCAAGGCCTTCCATCCGGGCCAGGGTTGCGGCCGCGGCGTATACGTCGAGAGAATGCTCCAGGCAGTGGTAAGTGTAGCCTGGATTCAGCTCAAGCCTGAGCTTTTCAATCATAAATGCTTTTGCTCCTTCGAAATCCATGCAGGGACTATCACGTGTGAACTGTAAAAGTAAAAAAAAAGGAAACTGAAATTCAAGAGAGGATCAGAAATTCTTTAATTTACTTATCATGCCTTCGGGATTGCTGGAATTGAATACCGTATTCCCCGCGACAAGGATATCAGCGCCTGCTTCCACAAGTTGTTCCGCATTTTCCAGGGAAACACCTCCATCAATCTCTATCAGGGCTGAGGAATTCTTCCTGAGTATAAGTTCCCGGAGCTCCCTGACTTTAATGTATGTGTTCCGGATGAATTTTTGGCCTCCGAACCCTGGATTGACCGACATCAGGAGAACCATATCCGCATCGGCTATAATATCGGCAAGTAAATTGACGGTGGAATGGGGATTCAGCACTACGCCAGCTTTCGCCCCGGTGCCTTTAATAAGGGAAACTGACCGGTGAAGATGTATGCAGGCTTCAGCATGTACACTGATTATGTCGGCACCGGCTTGCCGGAATCTTTCAATATAACGGTCCGGCTCCACGATCATCAGGTGAACATCAAAAGGCTTTGTAGCGATTTCTTTAATGCTTTCAATTACAGGGAGGCCGAAGGAAATGTTCGGAACAAATACCCCATCCATGACGTCAAGGTGGAACCAGTCGGCCTCGCTTCTGTTCACCATCTCCACATCCTTTTGCAGGTTCCGGAAATTTGCGGAAAGAAGGGAGGGCGCGATGAAATGTGGCATGAGAGATTGTTATTCGGAATTCCCTTTTATTATCCTAAATACGTTTTCAGTATCTTGCTCCGTGATGTATGTTTCAGCCTGCGGATTGCTTTCTCCTTTATCTGGCGCACACGTTCGCGGGTGAGGTCGAAGCGTTCCCCGATCTCCTCAAGAGTCATTGGATGGCTGCCGTTGAGCCCGAAATACAGGCGGATCACATCGGCTTCACGTTGTGTGAGAGTTGAAACGGCCCGTTCTATTTCCTTTTTAAGCGATTCGTAAAGGAGCCCGTTATCGGGTGTAGTGTTTTCTTCCCCCTTCAGGACATCGTACATGGTATTATCCTCATCCTGGATGAGAGGAGCGTCCATTGACACATGGCGGCCAGAATTCCTGAGGGATTCTTTTACTTCATTTTCGCTGATCTCAAGCAGATGGGCAATCTCATCCGAATTCGGTTCCCGTTCATATTGCTGTTCAAGTTGCGCATAAGCCTTATTGATCTTATTGATGGATCCGATCTTATTCAGTGGAAGGCGAACGATCCTGGACTGTTCTGCAAGTGCCTGCAATATGGATTGTCGTATCCACCACACTGCATAGGAAATAAACTTAAAGCCACGGGTTTCGTCAAAGCGCTGTGCAGCCTTGATCAGCCCGAGGTTCCCTTCATTTATCAGGTCGGGCAGGCTGAGTCCCTGGTTTTGATACTGTTTGGAGACAGAAACAACGAACCTTAGGTTTGCTTTTGTAAGTTTCTCAAGAGCATTCTGGTCGCCCTGCTTGATACGCTGTGCCAGGGAGACTTCCTCATCGGCTGTGATCAGTTCAACTTTTCCAATCTCCTGGAGGTATTTGTCCAGCGAGGCGGTTTCCCTGTTGGTAACCTGTTTTGTGATTTTCAGCTGCCTCATTCAGAATTCCTTTGTTGAAACCGTTAGTGTCCGATTTTACGAAACTAATTTCCCAAGGTTACAAATTTACTGATTTTTTGGATTCCTGTGATCTGGTCTTGGTCCGCCCCGGTGGCCTTCCCTGTTATCATTCCTCTGGTTATCCCTGGATTCACTCCTGTGTTCTCTTTGTTCTATATAATTTTCCGGTTTGGGCAGAAGGATTTTACGTGAGAGTTTTAACTTACCTGTTTTCTGATCCACATCGATCAGTTTGACTTCAACCTCATCACCGACTTTCAGCGCATCTTCTACTTTTTCAAGCCTCTTCCATTCGATTTCGGAAATATGAAGGAGCCCATCCTGGTTGGGAAGAATCTCGATAAAAGCGCCAAAAGGCTGTATGTTTTTAACCTTTCCTTTGTAGATCTCACCGACTTCCGGAACGGCCACGATCCGTTTGATTTTATCCAGGACAGCATCCCTTGCTGCCACGTTATCGGCGACGATATCGATGACGCCGAATTCTCCGACTTCTTCGATAACGATTGTGGTTCCGGTTTCGCGCTGCATTTCCTGGATGACTTTTCCGCCGGGGCCTATAACTGCTCCGATGAATTCACGCGGGATCTTCATCTGGGTGATGCGTGGAACAAATGGTTTATAATCCGGTCGGGGTTCACTGATGGTCTTTGCCATTTCACCGAGGATATGCAATCTCCCGCGGCGTGCCTGATCGAGGGCTTCCTTTAGTATTTCGTATGATAATCCTTCAATTTTAATATCCATCTGGCAGGCAGTTATTCCGTCGGCCGTACCACAGACTTTAAAATCCATATCGCCAAGGTGGTCCTCATCACCGAGAATATCTGAAAGTACAGCGTAGTTTCCGGTTTTATGGTCTGTGATCAGCCCCATAGCAATCCCTGACACCGGTTTCTTGATCTTCACACCGGAATCCAGGAGAGCGAGTGTGCCTGCGCAAACCGTGGCCATCGAGGAAGAACCGTTTGATTCAAGAATGTCGGAGACGATGCGGATGGTATAAAGGTTATCCCCGTTTGAAGGGATCATGTTCTTAAGGGCACGAAGCGCCAGGTTGCCATGGCCTATCTCACGCCTGCTTGTACTGCGTATTGGTTTCACCTCTTTTGTGGCGAAAGGGGGAAAGTTATAATGCAGCATGAAATTTGTTTTATCTTCAATCACTGCCCCGTCGATTACCTGTTCGTCAAGTTTGGTGCCAAGTGTCACGGTTGTCAACGACTGGGTTTCACCGCGTGTAAAGATCGCGGAGCCATGTGCTGCCGGCAGATAGTCAACCATGCACCAGATTGGTCTGATCTCGTCCAGTTTCCTCCCGTCGACGCGTTTGCGGTTGTCAACAGTTGCGTTTCTGACAGCTTCTTTTTCGATGCTATGATAGTAGCGTCCGGTCATGAACTTGTATTTTTCCTTTTCTTCATCAGTCAGGGTGGACACGAACTCTTCTTTTACCGCATCAAGGAACAACTTGCGCTCATGCTTGTCGGCGACTCCCCGGGATGCCATTTTATAGATCTTCGCATAGCATGCTTCATGCATCTTTTGCATGTAAGCCTCATCATTGATTTCATGGCAATATTCCCGTTTGACCCTGGCTTTTTCAACCCCGGCTGCAAGATCCACCTGGGCCTTGCATTGAATCTTTATGGCATCATGGGCAAAACGAAGAGCCTCCACCATTTCATTTTCCTGGACTTCTTTCATTTCGCCTTCCACCATCATGATATTTTCGGAAGATGCACCAACCATAATGTCGATGTCTGCATCGGCCAGGTCGGAGATATTCGGATTTACAACAAATTTTCCGTTGATCCTGGCCACACGGACTTCCGAGATAGGGCCGTTGAACGGGATGTCGCTGACCGCGAGGGCAGAGGATGCAGCTAAGCCGGCCAGTGCGTCGGGCATAATATTTTTATCGGCTGATATCAGGGTGATGATCACCTGGACTTCCGCATGGAAATCATCCGGGAACAAGGGCCTGAGTACACGGTCAACAAGACGTGCGATAAGCACTTCATGGTCGGAAGGCCTGGTTTCACGTTTGAAAAAACCACCGGGGAAACGACCGGCAGCGGCGTATTTTTCACGATACTCAACCGAGAGGGGTAAAAAATCGGTTTCTTCTCCTGCTTCTTGCCGGGCTACAACAGTTGCAAGTAGCATCGTGTCTCCCATCTTAACGACGGCAGAACCGTCGGCTTGCTTCGCCAACCTGCCGGTTTCAATGGAAACCTCGCGGCCATCGGGAAGCTGAAATGTTGTTATTATCGGATTCATTTGGAATTAATTCTTTAGATTTTATGCCCGCGTGTGGATTTCAGGATGAAGCTGCAAACACGGGCCGGCACGCTTACACCCTTTCAGATAGTAAAAAAGGCAATTGTATGAATTGCCTTTTTTACAATTCCGCAGGGAAATAACTTACTTACGGATATTGAGTTTTTTAATAATTGACCTGTAACGGCTGATCTCTTTGTTTTTAAGGTAATCGAGCAGGCGGCGGCGTTTTCCAACAAGACCGACAAGCGATCTTTCTGTAGCCATGTCTTTTTTATTGATTTTTAAATGTTCCGTAAGATGCTGGATCTTCATGGTGAACAAAGCGATCTGCGCTTCTGCCGAGCCGGTGTCAAACTCCGACTTTCCGTGGTCTTTAAATGCTTTCTTTTTAACTTCAGGTGATAAATTCATATTCAATAAATTATTTAACGTATTTTTAAGGCTGTAAAACGGGATGCAAAAGTACATCTTTCTTTCCGTTTTGCCAAATGTTTATGAGTTTTTCCGGTTTTTTTTATCAGGCGGGTAAAACCACTGCCTCCAGTGAATAATATTGATGATTCAACAATTTTCCGCCCATGAAAGATATTCATGATGTTCTGAAGTTGCAACGGGCCTTTTTCAGCAGTTATAAAACCCGGGATCCGGATTTCAGGATTGAACAGCTGAAGAGATTGAAGAAAGCAGTCCTGGTTCATGAAAATGAGTTATATGAGGCGTTCTGGAAGGATCTCAGGAAGTCAAAATTTGAAACATATGAAACGGAGATCGGCCTGGTCCTTGAAGAGATCGATCATCATATCCGTTGCCTTCACCGTTGGGTAAAACCTGAAAAAGTAGCCACAAACCAGCTCCTTCATTTCTGGTCTTATAGCAGGATTTATAAGGAACCGTATGGGATAGTGCTAATCATGGCACCCTGGAATTATCCTTTTCAGTTGCTGATCACACCTTTGATCGGAGCTATTTCGGCAGGCAATTGCATCGTCGCCAAGCCTTCAGCCTCCACTCCCTGCGTCTCCGCTGTCATTGAAAAAATGATAAGGGGGGCTTTCAGTCCTGAATATATTTGTTGCTGCGCGGGAGGACCGGGATCAGGAAGGGAATTGATAAACATGAAATGGGATTATATCTTTTTCACCGGCAGTCAGGCAGTAGGAAGATTGGTTTTGCAGGCGGCGGCCCAGAATCTGACCCCAGTATCACTTGAGTTGGGAGGTAAAAGTCCATGTATTGTTGATGCGGATGCGAATATAAGACTGGCTGCAGCAAGGATTGCCTGGGGAAAGTTTATTAATGCGGGGCAAACCTGCATTGCCCCCGATTATCTTTTCGTACATTCCTCGGTTAAAGACAAGTTGCTGGAATCGATGCAGAAGATGATCATCGCATATTTCGGCCCGGATCCAAAGGAATCACCTGATTATCCGAGGATCATAAGCGAAGAAAAAACCAGGCGGCTTGCTTCGTTTTTTACTATGGGGAAAATTATTACGGGTGGAATTGCCGACATCCCTGGGAAATATATTTCACCTACCATAATTGAGGAGCCTGAACCTGATGACCAGGTCATGATCGAAGAAATATTCGGCCCTGTATTACCTGTAATGGAATTCATGGGAATTCAGACAGTACTTGATTATGTGAATGCCAGGCCGAAACCGCTTGCGCTCTATTATTTTTCAGAGAATGTATCAAAACAAAAGGATATACTCAGAAAAACAAGTTCCGGCGGTTGCTGTATAAACGATGTTCTCATTCATTTTTCCAATCCTTCAATGCCTTTCGGGGGAGTCGGGAATTCAGGGATGGGAAACTATCACGGGAAGTTCAGTTTCGACACGTTTTCCCATCAACGCTCTGTAATGAAGAAAACTAGTTTATTTGATATCCCGGTCAGGTATGCCCCTTATAAAAACAAGCACCGGCTTCTGAAGATGTTCCTGAAATAATCTGCCGCCTGAATGTAACGAATTGTTGAACGGATCGTCGAATCTGGAAAAATATTTAATGTATGGAAAATATTAAGGAGGAGTTCAGGGTAAAAGGCGAAGAACTGGTTGAAAAAGTAAAACAGCTAATCCATGAAGGGAATGTCAGGAGGCTCATAATAAAAGATGAACATGGCAAGGTGTATCTTGAGATTCCGGTTACGGTAGGCGTGATTGGCGCTATTATCGCTCCTATGCTTGCTGCAGTCGGTGCAATAGCAGCCATGGTTGCAGACCTGAAAATCGAGGTAATCCGTTCCGACAAAACTGAAGAAAAACAGGAGAAACAGGATTGAATTACCTTTCCGTCCAGATCCTGAAGGAAAGTTCGGCCTGTGCTTCAAACATCCGGAGGCCGTTTTGTGTTTTAGCGCCGGCTTTACGGGCCAGTCTGAGAAGCAAAGTTTCTTCAGGATTATAGATCAGGTCATAGACAAAATGGCCGGGTCCTATCCACTGGACCGGGAAGGGTGGCATTCCTGCAATATCCGGGTACATACCTGCAGGATTGCAGTTTACAATGAAGGTGAAATGCTTCATTAATTTCTTTGTTATCTCGCTGTATCTTATGGTTTTACGATTGGAGGATGTTCTCGAAACAAACAACACTTCCATCCCGAGTTTGTTAAGAGTGTACTCAACGGCTTTTGCAGAACCTCCGGTCCCAAGTATAAGTGCTTTGCTATATAAAAGCTCTGCAGGAAGTGAATTTCTGAATCCATCCGCGTCGGTATTATAGCCGGAAAGCAATTTTTCTTTGCCCGATGAACGAACGAGAACGGTGTTAACGGCCCCTATAGCGGAGGCTACCGGGTGTATGGTGCCAAGAAAGGGGATGATCTTTTCTTTGTATGGTATGGTCACATTGAAACCTTTCAGGTCCGGGATGCGGGCAATAAGTTCGGTTACATCTTCCACCCTTCCAAGTGGAAACATCTGGTAGGAATAATTTTCCAATCCTACAGCTGCAAATTTTTTTTCAAAGTATGATGCTGAGGCTGAATGTTCCAGGGGATAGCCGATCAGTCCGAACCTGAAGGCAGGCATTTTCAAACCTGCTGGAATTTTTTCAGGTCTTCGGGCAGGAACTGGAAGAAAGTATCACCTCTCAGGCCCAATCGCAGGGTTTCCAGGGGAATCACCTCGGAAGGAGAAATATTCCCCAGGTTAACGTTGGATCCGAAGTGCTGGATGAACCAAACCTGCTGGGACTTCAGGGGAGCTTCCCAGATGATCTTCTGGTTGTCGACCTTGCTGAGTATTTTGTTGATCAGAGTCACATGGGCTTTCCCGGTAGGCCTGTATATGCCTACATTACCGCTTTCCCTGGCCTCCCCTATAACCTTGAATGAACCCGCCTGAAGTTCTTTCTGCATCATCTCGATCCATTTCCCAGGGGCAATAAGTATACCGGATTCCTTGGAGCCGACTTCCGAAAGTACTGTGTACTGTTTTGCCAGTATGTTAATATACTCACACTTCTGGTCATGGTTGAGGCTCATCGAACCATCGGATATTTCAACAGTATCCAGTCCCAATTGGTCAATATATTTCCTGTATTCGTCAAAACGGTTACGGATGATAAATGCTTCGAATAAAGTTCCTCCCAGGTATACTTTGATGCTGCCCTGCTTATAAATATCAATCTTTTTTTGAACTTCCCTGGTGACAATGGAAGTCCCGAATCCAAGTTTGACATAATCAGTGTAATCACTGGAGATGGAAACCAGGTCTTCAGCTTCACGCTGACTCAGGCCTTTATCCATCACCATGGCAATCCCGGTCTGACGTGGTTTTGTAGTACGTTCCGGTAAAAAGGGCAGGTCAATGTTTATCATAGGAATTATTTTTTATAAGCTTCGATCAATTCGAGAATTGCCGGGTTATGCTGGGCTTCGGGAAATGTCGTGAAAAGCCTTTTGTAACCGTTGAAATCCATAACCAGGGCTTTCGATAAGGTTTCATTTGCATGTTTGCTTCTTCCCAGTTGAAAGAGGTGGTAAGCCATTACATAATAAAAATCAGGGTTCTCATCATGATATTTCAGACCATCAAGAAGGACATCATAGGCTTCCTTGTATAAGCCAGCATCAGTATATGCAACGGAAAGGTCGAGCCAGACTTCGGGATCATCAGGATTGAGTTCGATCGCTTTTTTATAGGCCGGGATCCCCTCTTCAAGCCTGTTGAGTTTAAGAAACAGGTCTCCGAGCATGGACCAGTATTCAGGAACCGCGGGTGCCAGTTTGATGGCTTTCCTGATATAGGATAAGGCGGTTTGTGGTTTGCCAAGTTCATCATAAGCAATACCTATACCCATCCAGGCATCTGCAAAGTCGCTGTCGAGCGTTATGGCCTTCTTGTAATAATCTATGGCATAATCGAACCGGCAGAGCTTTTCATAACATTCTCCTATATAATAGTAAGTCAGGGGTTCAGGGTCCTCGTAGTATAAAGTTTCCAGGTAAGTCTGGATCGCCTGTTCGAACATGCCGACGTTTGCATAGCAGTTGGCTTTATTGAAATAGGCAGAGGCAAAGGATTCGTCAATGGCAATTGCAAAGTCATATGCTTCAACCGATTTGTCAAAATCCTCCATATTCCCGTATGCAACACCAAGGTTGAACCATGCAACTTTTGAATACGGGTGCTCATCCAGGAAGTCGCGGAAAAAAACGATACATTCCTTCGATTGCCTGCTTATCTCAAAGCAGAATGAAACCTCGAAAAGGGCGGCCTCATTATCCGGATTTAATTTTATGGCTTCAATCAGGTATTTGATCGCCTGCTTATACTTTCCGAGGTTTTCATATTCAAAAGCAATACTGACATAAGTAGAATCGGAATCCTCATCCGATTCCAGGGCCTTTTTATATGAACTGATAGCCTTTTCTGACCTTTCCAGCTGGCTGAACAGGTTACCTTTCTGAATGTGAAAGTCAGGGTCAGGAAGGTCGGTATGCTCAAGCTCTTCCAGAAGCTGGATGGCCTCAAGCTCCTTCCTTATATGAATAAGATACTGAACTTTTTTAAGCAGGATAAGGGGATGACGGTCGTGCTGCCGAAGGGCTTTATTCAGGCATTTCAATGCTGCAGGGAGGTCACTTATATAAATATAATAATCAATAATATCCTCGTATTCAAATACATCAAAAAAATGATGCTCTTTCTGATGTAGCATTTCCTCGTAATGCCTGACCAATGCGATCAGTTCGGGGTCGAACTGGGATTCAAAAGGCTCTTCCATGGAGGATGCTTAAATGTAAAGGACAAGAAATTTCATGCTGCAAAAATAATAAAATTAGCAATCCGTTTATCTGATCATTCATGTGCTTTGTGTTTTTATTAACAGTTATAAGCGGGAACATAAAAAAAACTTTACATTTGCCAAAAACCATTCTATGTCATTAATTACTTCGATCAGCGGTATTCGTGGAACCATAGGAGGCAGGGAAGGGCATGGACTGACTCCTGGTGATATTGTGAAATTTACTTCAGCATATTCGCAATGGATTAAGGCTGACAGCGGAAAATCAAGGCCAAAACTGGTTGTAGGAAGGGATGCAAGGATTTCAGGATTGATGGTACATAACCTGGTCTGTGGAACCCTGATGGCCTGCGGGATCGATGTCATTGACATCGGGCTTACAACGACCCCCACTACCGAAATGGCGGTAGGCTTCCATACTGCCGATGGCGGAATCATACTGACTGCATCACACAATCCAAAACAATGGAACGCCCTCAAACTTCTGAATTCTGCAGGAGAATTTCTTTCAGCATCCGACGGGGATAAAATCCTTGCCCTGGCATCTAGGCGGGACCGCCGATATTCTGAGGTTGAAGATATTGGGAATTATTCAACTGATGATTCCTGCATCGGCAGGCATATAGCTAAGATCCTTGAACTCCCTCTTGTTGACATAGAAGCCATTAGAAAAGCTCATCTTACAGTGGCCGTTGACGCTGTTAACAGTACGGGAGGAATTGCCGTACCCCAGCTTCTGCAGGCTCTTGGGGTCAGCAAGGTTAACTGTTTGTATTGCGAACCTAATGGAGACTTTCCACATAATCCGGAGCCACTGCCGGAAAATATTACCGATATCTGTGAAATGGTAACGAAAACCAAGTCTGATTTAGGTTTCGTTGTTGATCCTGATGTTGACCGCCTGGCGATCGTAAACCAGCTTGGAGAGCCTTTCGGGGAAGAATATACCCTCGTTGCCGTCGCGGATTATATACTGCGCTACGAGAAGGGGAATACTGCCTCCAACCTTTCTTCAACCCAGGCACTGAAGCTGATCACAGAAAAGCATGGCGGCCGTTATTTTGCCTCCGCTGTCGGTGAAGTCAACGTGGTCCGCTGCATGAAAGAATATGAGGCCGTGATCGGGGGTGAAGGAAACGGAGGAGTTATATATCCTGCCCTGCATTACGGACGGGATGCCCTTGCCGGGATTGCCTTGTTTCTTTCCTATCTGGCCCGTTCCGGCAAAAAATGTTCTTCCCTTAGAGATGAATACCCCGATTTTTACATCTCCAAAAACAAGATTACTTTCACACCCGATATGGATATCGAAAACATCCTTAAACGACTTGCCGAAAAATATAAGAATCATCCGGTAACAACCATTGATGGCGTAAAGATTCAGTTCGACGGACAGTGGGTCCATTTAAGGAAATCCAATACCGAACCGATTGTCAGGATATACGCTGAAAGCAATATGCAGGAGAAGGCTGATAACCTGGCAAAGAAGATAATCAGGGACGTGGATGCCATCATGAAGGGAGATGAATAAAAAGAAAAAGAAGAAAGCGGTCAGGTTCAAAAAAGTGACAATCACTATTTCGTCACGCCAGAAAAAATCGCTCATGAATTTCTGCAAGTCCAGGAAAAGCACACCGAACAAAATCATTAAAAAAGCCATACGGCCTTTACTTGAGAACTATACTGATCTTGAAGTCCACTATTCCGACGTAAAGCACAACCAACTCCAGTTATTCAACATGGAATAGTCTTTCCGGATAAATCCTTTTATTTTTTCTTTTGAAGAGTGCTTTCGTATGGCGTCCGGTTCACTATGGAGCGGCCCAGTGTGATCTCATCTGTATGTTCAAGCTCATCGCCAACGGATATTCCCCTGGCAATTGCGGTAATTGGAACAGGGGATGACTGGAGTTTTTTATAAATATAAAAATTGGTCGTATCACCTTCAATTGTAGTTGGAAGGGCGAGTATGACCTCCGATACGCTGCCGGTTATTACTTTATCAACAAGCCCCTGGATATTAAGATCGCCCGGGCCTATGCCTTCCATGGGCGATATAATACCTCCCAGTACATGGTAAATACCTGTGAACTGCCCGGTATTCTCAATTGCCATTACATCCCTTACATCTTCGACCACGCAAACAAGAGCCCTGTCCCTTTTGGGATTACCGCAAATGGAACACAGCTCCTCATCGGATATGTTCCCGCACTCTTTGCAATAACGGATGTCATTATGCATTCGGATGATCGCCATGCCGAAAGCTTCGGCTTCTTCCCTGGGCGATTTAAGCAGGTACAATGCCATCCTCATGGCCGTTTTACGGCCGATTCCCGGCAATTTTGCCAGTTCATTCACTGCGGTTTCGAAAATCCTGGATGGTAAGGGATACACGGAAATTTGTTTTCTTTGCAAAAATAATCTTTTAGCCCTTTCGACATGAACCGTTTCTTTCTGCTTTTTTTCTTTTTCGGGGTAATGCTTCATGTTTTCGGACAAGACAGCATTAACCATACGGATGCTGACGGGCGCAGGAATGGTTTGTGGAGAAAAACAGACAAAGAGGGGCATAAGTTGTATGATGGACAATTTAAGAATGGTGTCCCTTCCGGGACTTTCAGATATTATTATTCCGATGGCACCCTGAAAGCTGTTTCAGTACTGAGTGAAGATGGAAAAATCGCGAGGACCCAATCTTTTGCAGGAAACGGCCGAAAAATTGCCGAGGGAAACTACAGAGAGGAAAAAAAAGACAGCACATGGAAGTATTACAGTGATCTCGATGGTGTCCTGATCTCGGAAGAGACATATTTGTCCGGGATAAAGAACGGCGCTTCAAAAACATTCTTCCCCGGCGGTTCTGTAGCGGAAGTCATCTATTATAAAGACGGAAGGAAAGAAGGGGAGTGGATACAGTATTTTGAAGACGGAAATCTGAAATTCAGGGGGGGGTATGAAAATGATGAAAAGGCCGGTGCATTCACCGTCTATTTTCCCAGCGGAAAAGTCAACCTTTCCGGGGCATACAAAATGGGTCACAAGGATGGGACATGGATAGTTTATGAGGAGAACGGGAATATTATAAGTTCGGAAAAATATTCCAAGGGTGCATTGATAAAAGAAAAATAACCCATGAAGCCACTCAGGATATACAAAGTTGATGCTTTTGCAAACGGACCTTTTACAGGAAACCCGGCCGGGGTTGTTCCACTGAAAGACGGATGGCTTAGCGATGGCCTGATGCAGAAAATCGCGATGGAAAATAACCTGGCCGAAACAGCATTCATTCTTGTTCAGAACGATTTGCTGCACATCCGCTGGTTCACGCCGGCAGTGGAGGCGGAATTATGCGGGCATGCGACCCTGGCCGCGGCCCATGTGTTATTCAACCATTTGGAATTCAAAGGCAGTGAACTGTCGTTTCAATCCCTCAGCGGGAAACTGTATGTCAGGAAATCCGGAGAGAACCTCACGCTGAATTTTCCAACGGATGTTATCTCGGAAATACCTGTCACCACCCTGATGGAAAATTGTTTCGGTCTCCGCCCCCTGGAAGCCTGGAAAGGCAGGACGGATTATATGCTGGTTTTTGAACAGGAGCGCCAGATAGCCGATCTTCAGCCTTCATATACCCATATCATGAGGCTAAACGGAAGAGGAGTTATTGCAACTGCTCCAGGCGACACACTTGATTTCGTTTCCCGTTTCTTTGCGCCACAGTCGGGTATCCCTGAAGACCCGGTTACCGGCTCGGCGCATACCACCCTGACACCTTACTGGAGCTCAAGGCTTAAAAAAAAAGATCTGAAAGCAATGCAACTATCGCCGCGTAAAGGATGGCTCGATTGTAAAAACCTGGAAGAACGAACAGAAATCTCGGGGAAGGCAGTTACTTTCCTGGAAGGGTTTATTATCGCAGGGGTTTAATCTTTCCTGGCAAATTCGCTTCAGCTTGCCAGGAAATCAGGGAATAGGGCTTGCCCCGGAATTCATCTCATTCGTTGTGCTCCGGCAGGCTTACATTCCTCCTCCGCTGAACATACTCCTTAACTCTTCCTTGGTAGTAAGTTTATAATCGGCAGGGATTGCAAAATCGCTGTCGGGAAGACTCTTTTTCGAAACGGAAACAGCGGAATATTTCATGGTGAAGTTTTTCTCCTGCATTGAAAATTCCATAAGCATGCCTTCGATGTCACGGTAGACAGGGTTACCGAAATTCGACTCCCTCCCTCCAAGCTCGTTAGTGAACCAGATTTCGTACGTCGTCTTTTTCCCGCTCTTTTCTATCGTGACGATGGCTTTCTTACATTTATAACCAGCAATTTCCTTGGTTTCACCTGTGATTTTGACGTCAGGTTTAGGTTCTTTATCATAATCCTGGTTGATCTCAGCCAATGTTTTCTTGATAGCCAGCTTTTTCCCCTGGAGTTGCAGCAGGCTGACAGCAAATTTCTGATCGTAATTTGTTATTTCCGTTATAGCTCCCATGGCCGATGTCGATTCATTCCTGGTATTTGTTCCTTTGATTGACAGTGTCATGGTTTTCGGGAACATGGCAAGCTGATCTGCCTGAATGGTACTGTTGGGGAAAGTAATATTATAGGTGATTACACCTTCGAATTTGCCTCCCCCTGCATTCACAAACTGGGGTATGATCAGACCGAGAGTGGCAATAAAGCAAAAGATGGCAACTTTGTTTTTCATAAAAATGGGTTTATTGTTTTCATGGTATAAAGATACGGATTTTATAATGAGGGGGAAAATCGTTGCTACCTTCTTTTTAACCTGTTACCGCCCAGTAACCCCCAACCCCCGCCTCCAATTAAAAATCCAAAGGCATACCAGGCCCCGTTATTATTCTGCGCATATACAGTCACGTCATTATATATCAGCATACCGATCAGGTCGAAAGGGGAAATGAGTCCGTGCCATAAGCCTCCCCAGAACCCATAAGTATGGCCCTGCAGGCAATGAGTGATGATTTCCCGGTGGGCACAGCCGGAAAATATCAATACCGAAAATATGCCAATAGCCAATAGTCCGAAAAAATACTTTTTGTTCATGGTTTATTTTTTTGCAATTAAGTTGATGTCAATGCATTCAAGAAGATTTTTCTGATATCCACCGGTCGCCACATTTATCATGGCTTTCCCGACCCTTATAGTATCTGTGGCAAACTTAGGCATGGAACGGAAAAAGGGGAATAGCGGCCTGAGAATAATATACAGTGTGTTGTACAATTTAGTACTCGATTTTATACCTTTTAATGGTTCTATGAAACCCGGCCGGAACATGTATGCTGATCTGAAAGGCATAGCCAGTAAAGCATTCTCGGTACGCCCTTTCACCCTTGCCCACATGACCCTTCCTTTTTCCGATGAATCAGTCCCGGCACCGGAAACGTAACAAAATACCGATCCGGGGTTCTGTTCAGCAAATGCTTTTGCAAATGAGATAGTAAGGTCGAAGGTTAGATGAGCATATGACTTTTCTGCAAGACCGGCCGAGGTCACCCCAAGGCAAAAAAAACAGGCGTTGTACCCTTTCAGTTCACCGGCGATTGATGTAAGATCGAAAAAATCGGCATGGATGACTTCTCTGAGTTTCGGATGGGTTATCCCCACTGGGTGGCGGTTAATCACGAGCACGGAAGCCACGTCAGGGCTGTCAAGGCATTCCAGAAGAACACCTCTGCCGACCATGCCTGTGGTCCCTGTGATTACTGCATTGATCTTTATTTCCATGAGAAGAACAAATTAATTCCGAACTGAGGTGATCCCTGTATCATAGTTTGGTTTGTCACGGCAGGGTATTCCGACAAAGGTAGTGAAACTACCTCAATTCCTTCATCGTGATAATGTGTTGCAATATAACTCGAATAGATGGTGGTATTAATGAACTTGCATCTCAGGCTTAGCCCTGCATAAATGTCAAGCCCCATATGGACGCACTCGCTGAACCTGATGGTTACCCTCTTACCTATAAGCAGGTTGAGGCCCGTGAGGTTGGTCGACATCGACCTTAACTCATACTGGTTCCTGATGATATCATCGTTCTGAAGGCCGAATGAATAAACGATGTTGTTGGCCCATAAATATTTATAGAAGATTTCTGCAGAAGTATAAATTGTTTTTCTGTGATCGAAATAATACCTGTAGCCGGCAGAAAAATACAGCCAGTTGGCAGTATTCCGGTAACACCATGCAGTTGTATTCTGGCCGAGGTTCACCTGTGTTGCGTCCGCATAGCTTTTATACGCCGGTTTGAACCCTGCCGAAAAAGTCAGAGCATTGCTTGGCGTCAGCCTGCGCTCAAAGGTAAACCTGAAATCGAGAAAGGGTAATTCAGTGAGACTGAAACCGACAAAATTTTTGTGAATAACAGGATTCTCCTGTGCCCTGGCACTCAGTGCCGTCAAGCCGGATATTGACAAAACAATAAAAAACCGGAGCGGTGCTTTCATCCTGTTTCTTTTATAGACCGAAATCCGAAGAGTCAACAGACAGGCTGAAATTATAACTGGACTTTGCATCCCTGCTAAAGTTCCAATATTTTGTCAGCAGGAAGTTGGTCGCGGCCAGCACTGAATCATTCCTGTATATCCTCAGGGTTTTCATGCACCAGAGAAGGGTGTCATGTTCAGGGCTTGTACTTTTGTAAATTGTCCAAAGGGCAACAAACAGGGTTTTCTGCTTCCCGGGTTCTATGAAAATGACGGAATCCTGCACCTTGGTATATTGAGTGAGGTCCCCGGAAATGTTCAGCAGATCATTGAAGACCACCTTGATCTGGTAATCTGAATTGTTGTTCACATTATAGTGGACAGGATACACATCTTCGACATTTTTCACACAGGATACTGAGCATGATATCAGTATAGTGAGTAAAGCCACCGTTATAAAGCGGGTAGAAGAAACTGGTGTCATTGGCTTTGATTTTCAGTTTTTCTATGCGGGTATCTCGGGAAACTGTATCCGAAGCTGATCCCGAAAAAATAATAAATTTCATCGAAATTTGTAAAGGAAGTGAAGTCGAACCTAAACAGGAATCCTTTTTTTGCCTGGTATCTTAACCCGATCACACCGCTGGGAATGGGTGCATTCCCGTTTTTCCATATACCTAAATCATTGCCTTCCCCTCCTTCAGCATTCACAAACATCATGTCAATACCGGTCCCCAGCTCTATCGACATTCCTTTGTGCACCTGGAAAAGGGAATTGATCATCACCGGGAAGGCAATTAGGGTGGCGAATGGGAAGACAACCCCGGCGCCGAATCCTGCCTTCGCAGTCAGGTAATAGAATTTCCTGTGAAGCAGAACTCTTTCATAATTGAAGGATATACCCAGGACTGTCTGCCCCAGAAGTTCAACATAGATGCTGTTGAACGGATAAACCTGCCTGCCTGAATCGGATTTTTGCGGGGGAAGGGAATCCGTTTGCAACTGACCGAATGACCGGCTGGTGGGAAAAAAAGAAAAAACAGTCAGGGCAGCGAACAGGATAAGATGTTTCATGTTATGTTGGCTTTGCTGCTAAGATAGTCTTTTCTCCATCAGTTAGCGTTAAAATTCCAAATAAAACGACATAACAGCATTCAACGGATGATCATCATTTTCCGGGCATAGGAATGTGAACCTGCGAACGCGAGGATCTCATATATACCTGTCGGGAGGAACTCCAGGTTAAATGCCAGTTCCTGGTTTTCCCTTGTATCTGACTCAAACACCTGGCTTCCCATACGGTTGAATATCCTGATGCTGCTTATCCTTTCATTTTCGGTTGAATGCAGATCAAGCCTGAAGATACCGTCAGAAGGGTTAGGGATTACAATGAGTGGGCATGCATCCCTTTGTTCAGCCACCACCCCGATGACCGCCACGCAGCTCGAATCAGTTCCCAGGCTGACTGCTGTGACCAGGGGATGGTAGGCCGTGATTACGCCTGCCGTCCCGGTAGTCAGCGATACAGTATTCAGCGGAAGGGTCTGGGAAGTAGTATAGATTGTCATATTATCTGCACAGCCCAGTGTATTGCCGGCGGAATCAAATTTGATAAGCCCGACCTGCGGGGTTTGGGGCTGAGACATATCTACCCCCATGAGCGGACCATTACCGGCAACAACATATCCGTTATCGTCGGACCTGACCACATCGGCAGATATAAGATAGATATTCTTGCTCCAGGTTCCGTTCCCATCGGAATCTACTTTCACCATAGTTCCCATTGGGTAATATAGGTTTATCGAGCCATTCACAAAAATAAATCCGCCGTCGGGTGTTATATGAAGCTTTGCACTGGGCAAATCAGCTGAATAGGCTCCTGTGACGTCGTATGATTTGCACCAGAGAAAGTTGCCGGAAAGGTCCGTTTTCAGCAGCGCCATTTGAGAATTCGTATCGGTGAGATACCATATGATCCCGTCGGGAAATATCTTCAGGTCGTTCCCTGAAGAAGAGTTGGGGAAAGTGACCCCCTGTTTTTTTGACCATATGACGTCTCCTGATGAAGTCAGTTTCATCAGGAGGGCGCCTCCTGAAATTAAATTCCCGTTCCCGGCCGAGCCGGCCAGCAGGAAACTGCCGTCCTGATTCTCGGCTGCAGAATAAAGATAGTTATAGTAACTTCCTGTGTAAAAGGTCTTTACCCAGCTGAGGCTGACCGTGGAATCGAGTCTCATCACGAATGACTTGTAGTGAGGGACAGCGGAATTTCTGGAATATCCGGTTAGGAGAAAGCCATTATCGCTGGTCTGCATGACGAACATGGCTTTATCTATAAAGCCAAGGTCTGCCGTTTTTGACCAGACTGTATCTCCCCCTGGTGTGATCCTGATCAGCAGGATATCGTCCTGGGTACTTCCCGAGGGTGTCATGTTCCCGGCAAGGATGAAATCCCCGTCATTGGTCGGAGCTATGCTGAAAATATTTCCGTTGTCGCTTCCATAACTGTTTGCCCAAAGGATGTTTCCTTGGGGATCCAGCATCATGGCGTATGGTTTATTATCACAATAGCCTGCTACAAGCAAGTCGTTGCTGCTTGTTTTGACAATGGCATAGGCCTGTACTGAACCCGCTCCGTCATAATAAACTTTTGTGAATTCCGGCTGCTGGGCAATTCCATGGGTTGCCAGGCTTATCATAATGACCGGCAACAGGATCATGATAAGGGTATCTTTTTTCATGGCTTGTGCGGTTGGATTTCTTGATAAAATCTTTATACAAATATAAAGCTAAAGGATAGTATTTCAGAAATCAAATAAAATATTTTTTTTGAATATTAACGAACAATCAGAACGAGCCCTTCAGCCTGATAAACACGGTGGTTTGGCAGGATCCGTAAACGGAGGGGTCGTATGACTGGAACGTCTGTGAGGTAAGCGTGAGGTCCAGGTTGTTCATGAGGGAGAAAGTGAGGGTAGGGATGATGAAATACATCCTGTTGGAAGGATTATATATGCCAGCCAGGGCAAGGCTGATCAGGGGAGTGGCAGGATAGGAGATGGTCCCGAAAATTGAAAAACCGTTCAGAAAGGGATTTTTGGCATTCAGGAGAGCAGGGTTGAACTGGTTGATCAGCACATTCACTGAGTTTGCCTGGTTTGAATTGTAAAATCCTTCAAACTGGATGAAGATGGAATTCCTGAAGGTGTAATCATATTCAACTGAGGAGAGGAAAACTCCGGTAGTATCTCCGAAATGTCTCAGCGACTGGAAAAAACTCATTTCGCCCTTGAAACCCCCTCCGCCGATCTGCCCGGCCCAACCCAGCCCGAGCACGAGGTCGCTTTGGGTGTAAACGCCGGCCAGAACCTGGAAATCATATTTCCAGCGGTTGAAGCGGTACAGGCCGGCTGCAGTTACTTTTTTATCCTTATCGGCTTTAATGGCAATCTCCGCCCTGGATGAGGGACTTGTGAAATACTGCAGTCTGACGGCATCACTGCCGGGCTTTTCTTCGTAATCAAAATCAAAATACGAATAGGTGTTGAAGATATCGTTGGGATTCCAGACGTAGGTCTGGCTCCAGTTGATCCTCTGCCGCCCCACCGTGACCTGGAATCTCTTTTTTGTAAAATCGAGCCATACCCTGTCGATGGCGGCATTCAGTATGTATGACTTGCCATAAAAGATATTCCATGACATATTCACCAGGCCATTATCGTATGCAACAAAGTCCTTGTATTCCGGGCTCAGGCTGGCAAGTTCCCCCCAATAGAGACGGTTCCTTTCTTCAAGGCAGAATGTAAAAGTTTTCGAGATACTCCATTTAAAATTCAGGCGGTTATGAATAAGATTGCTGGTGACCCAATTCTCGTCGATTTTATGGATGATCGCAGTTTGCATGTCCTTTACATATCCGTTGAAATTCCAGGATTTTTCTTCCTTGACTGCGGATGAGTCCCCTGATGGGCTTCCGACAGTATCCATGTTTTGCGCAGTTCCCAAATTATCCATTTGTTCACGGAATGATACCCGGGCGATGCCATCCGCAGTCATAGTAAGGATGAACAGCAGTAGGAGTATAAATTTTGGGGACCTGAACATATTGCCGATCAGTTCTTTGATATATCAGCCACGATTTTACCGTCTTCAAGCGTAATGACCCTGCGGGCTTTGGCGACAACACGTGCGTCGTGTGTAGAGAAGATGAAGGTGATCTTTTCTTCCCTGTTGAGCCTCTCCATGATCTCAAGCAGGTTCTCTGCCGATTTCGAATCCAGGTTGGCGGTAGGTTCGTCTGCCAGGATAAACCTTGGTTTTGATGCCAGGGCTCTGGCCACTGCCACTCTTTGCTGCTGACCGCCTGAAAGCTTGTTTGGCCTGGCGTTGACCTTTTCGGCCAGTCCTACCGATTTCAACAGGTCCAGGGTCCGCTTATCCCTTTGTTCTTTATTGATGCCCTGCATCTGCATGATGAATTCAACGTTCTCTTTGGCCGTAAGCACGGGGATAAGGTTAAACGACTGAAACACGAAACCGATATTCCTCAGCCTGAAATCGATCAACTGCCTGGATTTCAGGCTTGTGATATCGATATCACCTATTCTTATGCTGCCTTCGCTCGGGGTGTCGAGTCCGCCCAGCATGTTTAACATGGTAGTTTTTCCCGACCCTGAAGGCCCGACAATGCATGTGAATTCACCTTCCCTGAAAGCCAGGTCCACGCCGTTCAGTGCGTTTACCGGTACTGTCTTTTCGTCGTAAACCTTTCTCAGGTTTTTGATCTCGATGATATTCATTTTTTCAATGTATTTATTAACTTCATACAAACTATTAGCCATGAGCCATAAGTTAGGTTAAATGTCAAAATGATGCATTACTTCTCAATTTTTCGTCTTACAAATCACTCATCACCTATAACTAATGGCTCATCACTCATCACGCGATTCGTATCGCTTCCACGGGATTCAGTTTCAGGGCCTTGCGGGCCGGCATGATGGCTGAGAGAATGCCTGTTGATAATATCATGATTGTAAGGTTAATATAATAAGTATGTGTGATAAAAGGATAAATCTTTGTATCGACTCCATATGCCTGGAGCCCTTTTGAAACGGCTGAAAGGTCGATCCCGTGCCGGTTCAGGTAACCAATTACAACCGCTCCAACCGCCATTCCTATGATCCCTCCGATCAGAGTAAGAAATACAGTTTCGAGCATGATCATGCCAAACACCCTAACCTTACTCATTCCTACTGCCATCAGCATTCCAAGTTCACGGGTACGTTCGAACACGATCATCAGCATGGTGTTTACGATGCCGAACGCCAGGGCAAAAAGTATGATCCCGAGGATGACATAGACTTCGACCGCTATGGCTGATGTGAGGACTCCCATTTCGGGTTTGATCTCGATCCAGTTCTGAACATCGTCACCCGGCAGGCTGCTTTTCAGCCGGGACTGTATAAGGGGAATACTCCCGATGTCTTTCAGCTTGACAGCAATTTCATGTATTCCGCTCTCTCCTCCGGTAATTGCATCCAGGTCGCTCTTCTTAACAAATACTGAAGTTTCATCGAAGGCCGTATTGGAAGTCCCGAAGATTCCCGTGATGCTGAAAGCGGCTTCATTCAGGTTCCCGTCGGTTCCCTGGAACCTGAGGACGATCTTGGATTTCAGCCTGACCTTAAGCTTCTCGGCCAGTTTGTGGCCGATAACTACCTGGTTTTTCCTGCTCCCTGTAAACCACCCTCCACTGCTGTCGGGAATGGAAGCATACAAGTTGGTCACAGTTTTCTCACGGGCAGGGTCCACCCCAAGGATCTGGACACCGGTGGCGGAATTGGACGAAGCAGCCATGCCCGTAAGATGGGCTCTGCCGCATACAGCCCGAACGCCTGGTATCTTTTCTATACTTTGTATCACACTGGTTGCGTGAGGGATCACGAACCTTGGTTCATAGTTCTTCAGGAAGGAGGAATCATGGATCTGTATATGAGAGACTTCGGTATTGATGGTAGCCCTGACTTTCTGATCCACCAAACCCGTCATTACGGCAACAACTATTAGTCCTCCGGTCAGCCCCAGTGTGATCGCTGTGATCACGATCAGGCTTCTTACCTTGTTCCTCCAGACATTTTTGAATGCGATCCTGAAAATCATACTTCCTTTATTTATGAAGTGCTTCAACCACCTTAAGTTTGAATGCCCTGCGCACCGGGAAAATGCATGTCAGCAGAACGATGACCAGGATTGACGTGACATTCCCGATAATAAACCCCCATTTCAGCGCAAGTGGCATCAGTGGTTCTATTCCATAGGCAATATAGGCCTGGGCCATTGACCCCCAAAGCCTTATAGGGTGAAGATTGTACCATGCCATAATGGGCAGGGCTGCTGCGACACCGCTCAAAGCCCCGGTAAGCCCGATAAAGATCATCTCCAGCACCAGGATCATGGCCAGCTTGCTTTTCTGCATCCCCAAAGAAACCATCACCCCGAACTCTTTTGTCCTTTCATTGGTCATCATGATAACAGTGCCGAAGATCCCAAAGCCGACGATCATGTAAAGGATGGAGATAATGATCAGCCCGCTTGCTGTCTTGACTTTAAGCTGCTGCATTACTTCAACCATCAGTTCATCCCAGGGCATCACCTCGAGTTTTTCCAGGTTGACTGCCGATTTCAGTTCCTTCAAAGTCACCCCTACATCGTCAGGGTTTTTCAGGCTGATCGACAAGGAGGTGATCCTGTTGTCGGCACTGAAGAAATCCCGGGCGGTGGGCAGGTTCATATAAACCACCTGGTTGTCGAGCGGAGGGGAGGGGAGGTGGATTATGCCTCTTACCGGGAACTTGCCTGCCGCGCTTACGCCGTGAAAGCCCTGTCCTATGAGGATCAGGGTGTCGCCTGTATGAAGCCCGAGAAATCGGGAAAGACCCTGGGCAACAATCACACCCCGGCCTGACATATCCAGATAGTTGCCCTTTACCATTTTCGAAGAAAGCCGGGTCAGTGCATCTTCTTTCACTGGTTCCGTCCCGATGACCATGACCCCCTTTGTCTGCATGCCCGAAGAGGCAAGGGCAAAGTATTCAAGTCTGGGGACCGTCGTGCCGACATTTTTCAGCCTGCTTACCACATTAATCAGGGAGTCATTGTAAACCATGGAATTATCGATAGTCTTATCATCCCAGTATCCCTTTTTGTGGACCTGGATATGACCGGTATAGGATTCTATCGATATCTTGATCAGGTTATCAAACATTCCTGTCTGAAGGGAGCGCACCAACAGCGCCAGGAAAACCGCGAGAAAGATCGAAGCTGCCGTGAGCAGCGTCCTCCGCTTATTCCTCCAGATGTTCCTCCATGCCAGCCTGATGTCGCTCATCTCATTTGATTTTTTTCATGTTCTGCAATGAAAAGAAATTCTCATCCAGGCTGAGATTGAACTTCATTTCATCAATGTGAAGTACTGTTTTTTGCCCCTTTTTATTCTGGGGTATGATCTCAAGGCGGGTCGGTATATCCCTGTCGCCCATCCGCTTGATCTCATAATTATTTGATACGTTTACGAGTTTACTGTCCTCGTCATAATATTCGGCCATCCAGACATCAAACCCGTTCACTGTAACCCACATGATCACTTTTCCCCAAACAACGGCAGCGTCGGGCAGCGGAGTCAGCTCTATCTTGAAGCAATCCATGTCCCTTACCTTCTCGCGGCCAAGCAGCTTATGGGTGTAATCCACAACGATGGACGACTGTTTCACCAGGTCGTCATTTGTGTAATCCGATCCCATCCATGATTGCAGCATCATGGATGGAGGGATCTTGATCGTCTTATCGATGGATGGGACCCAGTTCCACATCTCGGTTTTAATTTTCAGGAACACCTGTCCCTTGTCCTTGGCCGGGGCGGTGATCACGACAAGTGAATAATCCCGGCTCTTCGACCAGCTTTTCATAGTGATGGTCCTCGTCCAGTCGGGTCTGATGACGGTCATGGTCATAGTACCCTGGCTCGACAACCCTCGGGTTTTGTCATCGGCTTTTTTGATGATCTCATCTGCGCTCAGACCCTGGGCATATAAACTCTGCAAAGCCGGCAGCATCAATAGTGTCAAAAGCAGTGTTTTCATTTTTTATTTTTCATCAGAAATCAATCCATAATAATAAGTGAGAACTCTTTCCTTGATCCTGTCAAGTGGGTAATTAACCGGGTCGGAAATGTATTCAAAGGTTATCCCGCTCATAAGAGTACTGAGAAAAGCAACTTCCAACTCAGGTTCCCTGAACCCATGTTTCCTGAAATATTCCTCAATCATTTTAAGTGGTTGTGCGGAAGCATCCAGGATCTCGTCATTCAGGATCTGCTGAACGGCCGGTTGGCTGAATATAGCCAGGTGCATTTTCCAGAAAAGCAGGTTGGACTTCAGATGGGATATAAGCCGGTCAAAATATTCCTTTAGGGCTTTCATGTCCATCTTCCCCGATTGTTCCGGATCGATAAGTTGCATCATCTCGTCCATGATCTCCCTGAAGATGTTCCTAAGCAGGTCCTCCTTCCCGCTGAAATAATTATACATCAGTCCCTTCGAAATGCCGGCATGCTTTGCAAGATCACTTATGGAACAGGCATGGTATCCCATGGTTGCAAAGCATTCGATGGCGGCTACAATAATACGCCTGCGCATGTTCTCCCTGATCTCTTCAAATTGCTCAGTGGTTCTCGGGCACATATTTATTGATTGAACGGTCGGTCAAAGATAGGACAAAAAACAATCCACACAATAATTGTTGAAATATTTTTCAACCGGAGGTTGTTCAATTAAAATTTACTTCTTTCCACGGAGAAAGGGTGGGCTCCGGTGTTCAGGCTAATAGTTATCCTCCCTTACCTGCATATATGCTCTGGGGTGGAGGCAGGCAGGGCATTTATCCAAAGCTTTTTCAGATTCATAAACATAACCGCAATTCAGGCATTTCCACCACACCTTACCGTCTTTCATGAACACCTTATCCTCTGAAACGTTTTGTAAAAGTTTCAGGTATCTGCGCTCATGTTCGGTTTCAACTTTCGCTATCATCTGGTATGCCACTGCGACTTCCATAAAGCCTTCCTCCCTGGCAATTTTACCAAACGTTGGATAAAGTTCCGTCCATTCTTCATGCTCCCCTTCAGCGGCAGCTTTCAGGTTCTCTTTTGTCGTCCCTATGATCCCGGCCGGGTAAGAGGCTGTGATTTCGGTCATCCCTCCTTCCAGGAATTTGAAGAAGCGTTTTGCATGTTCTTTTTCCTGGTTCGATGTTTCCATGAAGATGGCTGCGATCTGCTCGTAGCCTTCCTTTTTCGCAACACTGGCAAAGAACTCATACCGGTTCCTGGCCTGGGATTCACCTGCGAACGATTTCAGCAGGTTTTGCTCCGTTCTGCTTCCTTTCAATGAAGTTGTCATAAGATTGATTATTTAAATTCATAAATGATGAAATCCTGTTTTACAGATCCGCAAACCGGACAGACCCAGTCATCCGGCAGGTCTTTAAATTTTATCTTTTCGACGGCTTCGTCATAAATATAGCCACAGGCAGGGCATTGAAATTTATTCATTGCTGCCGGGGGAGTGGTGATGGGTTTCGATTTGTCGATGTACGTTGGTGCATTTTTCGGAGCTACGGCCTTTTTTACCTGCCTGTAGTGCTGATATGTCATGGGGGGGCGTGAATCGTCCAGTAATTCCGCATTGATCAATTCACCGATGAATATGATATGTGTCCCTACATCGATGGTCCTGACAAGCCTGCATTCGATAAATGCGACACTTTCATTCAGGACGATGGGCACGCCGGTGTCGCCGAACTTTATTTTCATACCGTTCAGTTTGTCAAAATCCTTTCCGCTCCTGTAACCAAACCTTCCGAATATTTCGGACGAGGCATCCTGGTTCAGAATTGAAACTGAAAAAGCCCCGGATCTTTCGATGAACCCGCAAGTGAAATTATTTTTATGGCAACATGCGGCAAATTGTGGTGGTTCAGCGGTAACCTGGAATATTGTATTTGAAATGAAGCCATTACCCCGGTTTTGATCTCCCGAACAAACAATATACAAGCCGTAGGAGATTTTGAATAAAGCATCAAAACTGATCATACTTTCTTGTGAAGATTTATGAAATATTCCATTAGGATTTAGGAATTCGTTTCCTTTTTTGTTAAACCAGCATTATTCTGAAATGATCCTTACTTCTGTCCGCCTGTTCTGCTCACGGCCTTCCGCATGGTCATTGTCGGCCACTGGCTGGGTCTCTCCATAGCCTTTGGCGATCACCCGTTTGGGTCCAATACCGTTTTTGATGAGGTAATCTCTTACCGTGTTCGCCCGGTCAGCCGAAAGCTTCTGGTTGGATTCAGGCGTTCCAACATTGTCTGTATGTCCTGCAATTTCAATGACCAGCCCGGTCCTGGACTTCATCGCAGCCACCAGTTCATTCAGAGCAGGGTAGGACTCCTTTTTCAGCGAAGAACGGCCCGTTTCAAAGAAAACATTTTTAAGGGTATAGCTTTTGGGTGAATCATATTTTAATGTAAGAGTGTATATTACCCTATGGTCTTCACCTGGAACTTCGATCTGTTTATATTTTACTGTATCAGCAAAGAGTTTATAATAAATAGTATAATTGTCGGATGGGGGAATGGTTACAGAACATTTCCCGTCACTCCCGGTATTGCTCTGGTATATTTTCCCGGTCTTCCGGCTTTTCAGCATAATGAGTTCGCCTTGTCTCGGATTTCCGCTCTTGCTGGTAACTGTAAAATTGAACACGGCTTCATTTCCGGTTGCCGGTTTATCCTGGGCATTTGAAATGCCGGTATTCAGCAGAAGGGCCAATAAAATATATATGCTGGTTCTAACAGTCATGTTATGGCTTCAGGTACTTTGCGTTTAATTCATCATATACTTTTATCCCCTCAGAAGTCGCACCGGTTTTATCAAACAGTCCGCTCCAGCTGTTCAGGGGTTCCCAGATGCAGGCTCCTTTTCCCATCCCGTCAGGCAGGCTGAAGATAATATCATGCACTTCTCTTTTAAAATCAGAATATTCAGCCACTGCAAGGGGTTTGTTGTAGCGTTTCATGAGGTCGGACAAATTTGATTTCAGGTCGGCAAGTGTTCCATGCCATCGCGGGTAGTAGGAGAGGCCGATGATGTCGAAGCGGACTCCACGGGCTATCATGTTGTCAAGCCAGAACACAGCTTCCTGGTTTTGTCCGCCCAGTGCAAGATGGATCATCACCGGAATGGCAGGGTCTGCAGCTTCAACTCCGGAAATTCCGGCTTTTAAAAGGCCTGCCAGCTGGTCAGGGTTGCCGATATGCCCGTTGGGCCAGAGGAGCCCATGGTTGATTTCATTCCCAACCTGGACCATATCTGGCAGTGTCCCCTGATGTTTAAGCGCAAGCAACACTCTTGTAGTATAGGTTTTCACTGAATCTTCCAGGGTTTTCAAATCCAGCCCGGACCAGGTCGCAGGTTTATTCTGCTGCTGGGGATCGGCCCAATAATCGCTGTAATGAAAATCGAGAAGTAATTTCATCCCGGCTCCCCTGATACGTTTTGCCATGCTGAGCGTATAATCAAGCCCACAGAACCCTTTTCCGGGGGAATATCCCTTTTTATCTGCAGGATTGACAAAGATCCTCAGGCGGATGTAGTTAAACCCGTGATCTTTCAGCAGCTGGATCGCATCTTTTTCCTTTCCGTTGTCGGAGAATTTAATCCCCTTTGCTTCCAGTTCAGGCAGGAATGAGATATCGGCACCAATCATCCTGCCGATGATTTTTTTTGTCGGTGGCAGCTGGTCTGGCCTGGGCTTCATCATTACCATGTCAGCGGGCAGGGTATGAATCTCATGCGAACCCGGCCAGAGCTTGCCCGACCTGGCTTCGACTTTAATACGGTCGGGCTTGGTTCCTGATATGAACCACAGCCGGCATATTCCATTAACCAGCCGGCAGGCAGCATATTTTTTCCCGGCAGTATCGGTTCGATAGACAAGCCCTTTGCCGTCGCTGGTTGCCAGCTTCCCTTCTCCGGTTATATAGATACGTATGGAATCCTTGGCTGAATTGATTTCCCTTGAGAGACTGTCAGTAATGGCAATTCTGAGACGGGCTTTGTCCTTCCCGTTCGCAAGCAGGGTTGTGCTGTATGCGGTCAGCATGACTGAAAAGGGTCTCGCCTGTTTCACCTGCTTTCCCGTTGACTTACCTTCAGATTCTGTTACGGGCTGCCCGGAAATACTGATTACAGCGAACCAGAGCAAGGGAATCATTTTGATTATTTTCATCGTTTTCATTTTTTCCGGTGAATAAACCAGGCCATGTTTAATATTACAGGTCTTATCTTAAAAACTCAGTTGTCAGTCCATTTTCAGCACGGAGCGGAAATGCACAGTTGCCGACATCATTTTCCCATATGCGAGGGCAACCTGTTCCAGCGGGAAAACTTCGATCGTGGGGATGATCTTTGCCTGGACACTGAATCGGATGGCATCTTCCATATTTCCTGTAACAAAACCTTTGATCGATCTTTCTCCTCCAAGAAGCATGGCAGGCGGGATCTGCATCATGTCCATGGCTCCTGTCACGATGATAGCCTGCCCGTTCCTGCCAAGGCCCGGGATCAGCCCGGAAATTGCCTTTCCGCTCGGGGCCGTGCACAGGATTACCCTGGCACCGCCCAGTTTCAGGAGTTGCTTTGCAGCATCACCTCCATCCGTATCAATATAAACATTTGCACCAAGCTTATAGGCAAGTTCCTCCTTTGCCCTGCCGCGTGATAATACCACTGTTTTATAGCCTGATTTAACGGCATATTGAACAGCCAGGTGCCCTAATCCGCCCAAACCGTGAATTGCGACCAGGTCACCGGGCCTTGCACCACTTTGCTGCAAGGCCCCGAAGGTCGTTCGTCCGGCACAAAGAAGGGGTGCCGCTTCCACTGAACCCAGCTCATCCGGGATATTCACCATCACATCCGGCCTGGCAATCATATATTCGGCATACCCTCCATCGATGTGAATACCGGTTGTAAGAGATTTTTCGCATGCCCCGAAATCGCCTCTGCGGCATGCGCTGCATTGGTTGCAGTGCCCGCCGTGCCAGCCTATACCCACACGCTGCCCTGTTTTCCATCCCGTAACCATGGAACCGGTTTTGTTCACGATGCCGACAACTTCGTGGCCGGGAGTAATGGGGTATTTGATGCCCGGGAAATGCCCTTCTTTTGAGATTGCATCTCCGTGGCATATCCCGCAGGCTTCGACTTTTATTAACACTTCGCTGTTCCCCGGCTCCGGAATTTCTTTCTGAACCAATTCAAAATCACCACCGGGTGAGTTTACCTGGATTGCTCTCATCATTTGCATAAAATCATTATTATTGTTTGTATATTTTTTCTTTAAGCTGATCAAAATCAATGTCAATTGCAAGGATCACACCATTCTTGCTTAGAAGGTAACTTGTGGGATATTTATGCAGGCCGAAAGTTGTGGCGAGTTTCCCATTTTCACCTTCACTGTCTCTGACATTGGGCCAGCATATCCCGCAGCCGGCTGAAATTTCCTTCCAGTCATCTGCATTTTTATCAACGGATACCGAGAATACAGTCAGGCCCTTAGCATGCAGGCCGGTATAATATTTTGCGAGTAGCCTGTTGTACTGCCTGCATGGCCCGCAGCCCGCAAACCAGAAATCAAGCAGTATGAATCTGCTTTTACATGAATACAGGCTGGTGAGCCTTCCGTATTCATCCGGCAAGGCGAAATCAGGTATAGTATCTCCGACTTTAAAATCCCTGAAACATGAAAGGTAATTCTGAATGCTTCGGCCGTATTTTGTCTTTTTCATTTCCGGGGTAAGCAATGCATATAACTCATCCGTTTGCTTCTTCCCCCAGGCTGACGCATTATCAGCCAGCAAAGCGGCCGAAACAAGGTAAGCGGGATGCTGCCTGATGAATGTTTTTACATTCTCCTTGTCATCCTGCATGATGCTCCTGCGCTTACTTATAAGACGTTTCATCGAAACCGTATCACCCCTGTCTGCAGAGTCGATCAGGCTCTCAATACTATCCTGTGCACGCCGGGCTGGAAATATAACCTGCTCAAGTTCTTTCTTTTGTCGCTGGATTATCCCCCCGTTTACATTGGAATAATAGAAATCATTATACATTCCTTCAATGGAGATCACAGTATCAGTAACATACAGGTACTTATCCTTATAAGGCCATGACGAGCCGGGTTCGATATGGATCACATACTCCATGGGTTCCGGTACATATCCCCGGAATGTAAAGCTTCCGTTGATGATTTCAGTGGAATCGATATCCTTGTCTGCATCGACATCTTTAAGGTACAACATGGTGCTGTCTTTGAAGCCCTGCACTTTTCCCAGGATTGTAAAATTATCCTTCGGCAAAGGCTTGAAGAGAGTCATATTTAACCGAGTTTTATATTGCTCCGAAAGAAATTGATCGATCCAGGTATAGAATAGCTGAATATCCTTTTCAGTTTTAAGACTTTTACCGAGCCCGTCGGTCAATGCGTCAGCTTTCTCAAAGATCTCTTTTTCGACCGGCTGAAGCAATTGCATATACCCGTTATGCTGCTGGTTGATAACGGCCGACAGGTTGATGTAATTCCAGCCCCTGTCATAGGTAATCGGAAAACAATCCTCCCTGAGTTTTAATGACGCAGCACAGATGGGAGACTGGAATTTTTCGTTCATCATCACTGCCTTCGGCAGATTGCTCCCGCCCGAAATCCAGACCGGAATGGCAACGGATACTAATGGGAACCCTAATATAGTCCACATCATTGCATTTTTACCATGTGCCGGGTCCCTGGCGCCAACTATCAGTATCGCGGATGCCGTGGATTCTCTTGGGATGTAATCGATAAAGAACCTGAATTCAGGAATATCCCTTTCCCTGGGTAAGTTGGTCCAAAGATCTGTTTTGGTAAGTGAATGGGTAAGGTTGCGGGAGATGTTATTGAACAGGAATTGAGGCGAACTTCTGTTTTCGGCCGTTGCCGCCGAAAGAACTCCCAATGCCGTATTATACCTAACAAAGCCGAAGCCCCTGGTGAGGTCAGCCCTGGTAGAATGATTGGTCCTTATCAGTATTCCGTTTGGAGAAAGGGTTGAATCATTTGCATCAAATTTGGTGAAACTGTAATTGCCCGTTTCATAATATGCTGCTCCTCCGTAAGCGTCGATAACGCCGAAATTGGCATTCAGGCCCATTGGTTTTGGTTGCGAGCTAAGCAATTTTTCAAAATCTTCCAGCGATGCACATGTCTGCAGGGCAAGTTTCATGATAACGCCTTCCTGGTCCTTCAGCCTGGAAGTGTCGCCCGCATTATTGTTGTAGGCGGCTGAATTCATTATAGCAAACCCGGCTTCGTTGTATCCTCCCCAGACCATCCTGTTCCATTCAGCAGTCCCATCGACCAAACCGATATATTTATAACGGCCATCATTAAAAAAAACCAGGGAATTCTGTTTCTGATCAGTATCCCTGTTTTTAAACAACAGTGGTCTTCCGTCAGGTGTATGTTTGCCTGAAATAATGAAGGTTGTGCAGGCAAAGGATTTACATGATAGCATCAAAAACAGGAAAGTAAGGAAAATAAAGGTCAGTTTTCTTCCTCCGGATTTTAAGGTCATAGGAACAGGTTGTAAACTCATACTGTATGAAATAACTGTTTCATCTCAAATGGTTTGCCATGCCCCGGATAAACCGTTTTAACCGGAAGGGTTTTCAGACGCCTTATGCTGTTTTCAAGCTCTGAGGCGTTTTCTACGTACGTGGCAACATCCGGCTTACTCCTATTGGTGAATGTATCTCCGGCAAACAAAGCACCGTCATCCGTAAGCAAACCAATAGAACCCCTGGTATGCCCGGGAATATGGATTACGGTGGCTTTGAACCCGAACTCATCCAGTCTTTGCCCATCGTGCAGAAAAAGGTCGGGTGTGAATTTATCAAAAGAAAATTTCATGCCTTTAATTTTTCTTGAAATTTTTCTTAGCAGGGTAAAAACCTTTCCTGAAAGGGTCCGGGTTTTTCGTTTCAGGAAGACAAGGTTTTCCGCCATCGAAGAATCATCCTTATGCATTGCAATTTTGCAGTGATATTTTTTCTGGAGCATGGAACAATTTCCGGTATGGTCAAAATCACCATGCGTAATGACGACAAGCCTGAGTTTACCCGGTGTGCACCCGGCCGAAAGAAGGCCGTTTTCCAGTTTGTCACGGAACATTGCCAATCCCGTATCGATGAGGATAAAGCCGCCCTCTGTCTTTACGAGAAAGGCGTTCACAAAACTCATTTCAATGATCCTGATATCTTCTTCCATGATAAGAAAGTTTAGAAGTGATAATTAACCGGCACCCCTCCGATTGTCCCGCTGACATCCCCTCCGGTCCCCGTAGAGTTGATATTGATTGTAAGATTAAAGTTGACAGTTTGGTCATACCCGGCTCCGGTTGCCCTCACACCGCCTCCGATCTGCATACTGGAAGCTGTGCCAAACGTAGTGCCGCCAGGCTGTAGTGTGAAAGTACCTGAAAGTGAAACATAAGGTGCCCCTGTCATTGTATATGTCTGACCATTCGATTTAAATGCATAAGCGTTGATTGTCTCGGTAAGGCCGAGAAGCATTGTCCCGCCGAGGATAGCGCCGGTTTTATCGTCAATGGTCATAGAGCCGGTTACACTGCCCAGAACATGGATATTGCCCCCTTCGGGACCCTGTACGGTATTATCTACCTGTATATTAATCGGTGTCGTCGAATTCAATGCTTTAACATGAGCGTTCCATGACATCCCTGCAGTGAAAATCGCGGTGACCATGTCCTGGTTGTTTAAGCCAGTGGATGAGGATGATGACGAATCTTTTTTGCAAGAGACAGAAGAGATCAATGCAATTACGCTAAGGAATACAAGAATTTTTTTCATTTTGTCTTTGTCAGTGATTACAGTGCTGACGCCGCACTTACAGAGTTATATAGAGTTATTACAAAGTAGATTTGCAATATCAGAAACAAAATTAACCATTAATCATGCATGTCCTGCAGGTGATAAAATTTAAATCCGGGGCAGGGGAAAAGATCCCGGGCGGTTTTATTCATGTGAATCATACTGGTCGAGCAAATACAGGTATGCTTTCTGGAGATGGTGGGCAAATATGCCGTTATCGTTCCCCGGAAAAACAGTGTAATAATCCTGGCCGGCATGCAGTATAATCGTGGTGCCGGTGCGCACATAATCACTGCTGGAATAATATTCAGGAGGAGTGAAGTCAGGCAGGCATTTCTTAACATACTTCGCAACCTTATCACCCAGATATTTCCGGAAGTTCTTCTGCGCTTTTTTTGTGGGCTTGTCCAGGTTGTTGAAAACATGCGCCACAACGACATTCGTCGGGAACTTCATTTTTCTGATCCCCTTGCGGGCGTTAATGAAAGGGTTGACTTTGTTAAAGTCATTTATCGTCTGAACTGAAAACGGAGATTCGGGCACCCAGTCGGCAGTATTAACCACATTGAAAGCCCATCCGCCACGGGTCATCAATTCATAATCATAGGCATAATATAAATTTCCCGGTTTGGGCGCAGCACTGCAATAAGTCTTTATCCGAATATCTTCCGGAAGGAGTTTTTGCTTCTGAAGGTTATACAGGTATGAAGTAAGCAGGTACGTGATAGCGCCCCCCTGACTGTGGCCGGTAAGGATAAAATCCTTCACTCCGGTTTTATAAAGTGAATCAATTTTCGGAAGCATGTCATATGACAGACAGGCCATACAGAGCAGCCAACCCACATGGACAGCAGCTTTCGGGTTTGATGCCAGATCGTATGTGAATATTTTATCCGGGCTGAGTTTCAATTCTCCTTTTGCAGGTACCATAGCGCAATAAAAATTTGCCAGCCAGCTTTCGAGGCTCCCCGTTGTACCCCTGATACTTATCACGGCAACTGACCGGTCGCTGATCCACAGGTCCCAGTTGTTATCCAAACCCATAATAACCGACTGGTATATCTTCCTGAAATGTTCAGGCGCCTGATACTTCATGTAATATTCAGGTACATCTGTGGTCCTGGCCGAGATCAGCAGCATTTCCCTGTACTCATCCTTTGCAAAGCCCGGCTTCAGTTGCTGGCCTGAAAGGCAGGTTGGGGCCAGGCCCATGATCAGAATAAGAAAGGTTAAATGTTTTTTCAAGATCATGTAACGATTAGTTTGTTACAAAGATCAGGAAACTAATCACTATATTAGGCTTCAAGGCAACTTTTCTTTGTGTAAGTGTTAATAAATATAATGGCAGGATGCCGTGTAGAGAAAGGGGGGCAAAAATTCCCCAGGCCAGGGTTGTCACTTGTATGTTTAACCTGCCGGGCTATACACAGGAACACTAATTAGGAGGATCATATATGTCAAACAACAGCAGATTCAGACAAAACGGAATGAAGTCTGTGTTCAGACCAGGCAGCAGGTGCATTGCTTTTTTAGCAATAGTAATAATGGCACTCCCTGCCCTTGCTCAAACAGGAGTATATACACTTAACGGCGGCACTGCCACCCAGACAGGCCAGACGTATGCAGCAACCCTGACGGACCAGTCGGCTGTTTATGTTCTGAATTCAGGCAACCTTACCCTCAACAGCTGCACTGCGACCAAAACCGGAGATGCTTCGAATTCCAATAACAGCAGCCAATATGGTATCAATGCAGGGATACTCGCCAACTCTGCCGGAGTTATAATCATTTCAGGAGGGTCGGTAACAACGAATGCACTTGGTGCAAACGGGATTTTTGCCTCAGGCTCGGGTTCTTCCATTACTATGTCGGATGCAACCATTAGTGCTTCAGGCGCCAGTGCCCATGGAGTCGATGTGACTTACGGGGGCTCGATCACCCTTACGAATGTTAATGTTACAACAAACGGGGAAAGCTCTTCCGCTCTTGCAACTGATTTCGGAGGTGGTACGGTCACAGTAACAGGAGGCACAATTTCAGCAGCTTCGACATCCGCGAACAGCCATTCCGCAGGCATTTACTCAACAGGCACTATCTCGGTCACAAATGCCACGGTTTCCTCTGTTGCTGATTGCGGTGGTGTAATTGACGGGGCGAATTCAATCATACTGACAAATACTTCGCTTACGGGGAACGTGGAGGGTATCAAGTTATGGAAGACTGCCCCGGCCAGCGGGAATGCAACTGTAACAATCAGCGGAGGTTCGCTCAATTCAACCGCAGGCGACGCATTTTATGTGACCGGAGAAACCGGTAACGTAGCATCTGCTTCCATCTCTCTCAGCAACGGAGCCAATGTCACCGCAGGTACAGGGAACCTCCTGAAAGTGCTGAGCTCCTCATCTGCCACGCTTACAGCCGATGCTGAGATTCTCAGCGGCAACCTTGTGACAAGCGGAGGCGGCACCATCACGGCGACTCTGCAAAACAACAGTTCGCTTACGGGTGTCATCAATACCGCCGCACTTACCCTGGATGAGAACAGCACCTGGACTCTCAGCGGGAATTCAATTCTCACAACGATCATCGATCCATCAGGAATTTCAGGACTCTCGGTGACAAATATAACGGGGAATGGTTATAATGCACATTATGATTCAACGTTGTCGGGTAACAGTTACCTCCATGGCAGGACATACTCCCTCGTCAACGGAGGATACCTCACTCCCGGAACTGTTGCTGTCGGGATCGGAGAACCCGGCGAAAATAATCAAGCATCTGTTACCCTTGATCAGAATTACCCTAACCCTTTCTCCACTTTCACTGATATCAGGTTTCAGATCAGCACTGCTTCGCATGTTGTCCTTACCATTTTCAATATGATAGGACAGACGGTCAGGGTTATGGATAAAGGCAGCTTGGATGCCGGAACTTATACTGAACAATTCAGCGCTTCAGGTCTTCCCGGCGGAATATATTACTGCCGTCTGAATGCCGGTGGGATGATGCAGACAAAGAAAATGATCATTCATTAGCATCAGTCCGCCCATATAGCTGAATGCCTAATCCCTGTCAAATACCCGGCCTTTAATCCTTATATTTCCCAAATGCAGGTCAACTGACTTCGGGCTTGTGAATTCATTAAATTATTGGAGCAGATCGTTTTTCTGTAAGAAAACTGTCGTTGAAACCTTATCTTTGCGATTATGAAAGAATAAATCGACATGACCATCAAATAACAGCAAGAAGCACTTTAAGATGGGTTCAGGATTTGAAAGAGAAAATTACGAATGATGGTGTTAATTTCTGTTCCTATGAGATAAAATAGAATCAGTTATGATTCGGGTTGGTTGAGCCTGTGCGAAGCCATCAATAATGGTGTTTAAAAGAAATTTAAAAATAATTTTAACTTCGGATTTTAGATTTTTTCATATGAGTAAAGTTGCGCTGATAACAGGAGTAACAGGACAAGACGGGGCATATTTGTCGGAATACCTGTTGAAACTTGGATATGTCGTTCATGGAATCAAAAGGAGGTCATCCCTGTTTAACACCGACAGGATAGACCATCTCTATCAGGATCCGTTTCTTAACCATCGTAATTTTTTTCTTCACTATGGTGATATGACCGATTCGACTAACCTCATCCGGATTGTCCAGGAAACCCAACCGGATGAAATTTACAATATTGCAGCCATGTCACATGTGCAGGTCAGCTTCGATACAGCGGAATACACAGCAAATGCAGATGCCATAGGTACTCTAAGGTTGCTGGAAGCGATAAGGCTCCTCAACCTGGGGTCAAAAACCAGGTTTTATCAGGCTTCCACAAGTGAACTATATGGGCTTGTACAGGAAGTGCCACAAACTGAAAAAACACCCTTTTACCCCCGCTCTCCTTATGCTGTGGCAAAATTATACGGATATTGGATTGTCGTGAATTTCAGGGAAGCATACAACATGTTTGCCTGTAACGGTATCCTTTTCAATCATGAGTCGCCAATAAGGGGAGAGACTTTTGTCACAAGAAAAATAACAAGGGCTGCAGCCAAGATTGCTCTCGGGTTGCAGGATACATTATACCTGGGGAATCTCTCTGCCAAACGTGACTGGGGCCATGCTAAAGATTATATAAAAGCGATGTACCTAATCCTGCAACAGGATACTCCTGAAGATTTTGTCATTGCCACCGGGGTAACAACCGAAGTCAGAGAATTTGTAAGACTAGCCTTTCTGCAGCTCGGGATTGTTATAGACTTTTCCGGTGAGGGGATTGATGAAACCGGGACTGTCAAGAAGTGCATCGACCCTGAATTCCAGTTGACTCCGGGCAAAGTCGTAGTACGTGTAGACAGACGATATTTCAGGCCGACTGAAGTTGAAATACTTATCGGAGATGCCACAAAAGCAAGGACAAAGCTGGGTTGGGTCCCTGAACATGATCTAAAGTCTCTTGTCCGGGATATGGTGGCCGGCGACCTCCACTTGATGAAAAAAGATAAATATCTGAAGGAGGGCGGTTTTGATATCAAGAATTACTATGAATAGTAATACATTTACATGAGACATAGCTCCGGATGCGTGAGGTTTAATGAGAAAAGACCGATCCCTGGCTGTTTCGCTTTTCACGGCCTGGCTGTTTTATAAATTTGTGGAGAGGCCGTTTATGGATTTGTCAAAACGGATCAGCTATAAAAAATCACCAACATATGAAATACCAGGCAGGACGTGAAATAGGGATGATCACGCCGTTCCTTTTTCTGCTTCTTTCATGGCAGGGAGCAAGCGCTCGCGAAGAGCGGAACGAACCTTTAAAAACTGTTAGTGAAGGTGCTGTCAGTATCGAGGACAAGGGACCTTATTACTTTGTCACCCTGGATTATACTTCAGGAATTTCGCCAAGGCAGATGGGGGAGGAATATGGCCGGTGCATCCTTAAAATTGAGCCGGATTATGAAGCTATCGTCGGTTATTACATGTTCGAGATCGCAACTCTTGAAGGTTTGTGGGGTAACACCATTCCCCAGCGGCTCAGGATTATCAGGCCTCAGCTGCAGCCGTTTTTCCGCGATGAGCTTGACGGTATAGCATCCGTTATGAAGGGAAGCTGGAGCTGGAACAGGGAGGAGATCGTTTATTGTTTTAATATGATACCTGACCTGTTCAGGGCAAACCAATGCAGCGCCTTTGGATGCTGGGGTGAGGCTTCCTCGAACGGGAAGAATATTGTTTACCGCACCCTTGACTGGTTTGGTGGTTTATTGGCCCACGAGCTTCCTGCCATACAGTGCATTACAAGGATTCGTTATCCGGGCAGAACGCTTTACCTGGTTGGCGCACTGGGTCACCTTGCCTGCATCACAGGTATCAATCTAAGCACCGGGATCATGGGAGGGATCCTTGACGCGGATGTCAGTTCGGCTGCATATGATCCAACGCAATGCCGTTCATACAGCTTTGATCTTCGGGAACAACTTGAACGTTCAACATCAATGGCAGAAATCGCCTCTGAAATGACGAAAACAGAGAATAAATATGCTTTTTCACACCTTATCCTGCTGGCAGATGCGCGTGAAACAAGGATACTTGAGAATAACATCTCAGGAACCGGCACGCGGCCTGCGAGAGCTGTCAGGTATGATACCTCCGTGATAAACCCGGGTGTCATCTGGGGGTACCGGAATATGGTCGCCGCCGTCAATTGCTTCATGTTAATGGGGCAGACCGACAACTTTGCTACGGGAAAAAACGCAAAGATCAACCAGCAGCGCTGGTCCCTTTTACTGGAAAAACTTCACGAAAAACTGTCGGGAGGCGAAAACAAACTCACGCCGGAAAATGTTCGCGGTATCATGTGTTCTTTTCACGGAACCTCGCCCGGCTCCCTGCTCCTGAACAAGGGAGACCTGTATAACTTACAGACCCAGCAAATGATGCTGTTTATCCCGGCCGAGAACTACCTGAAAGTGTATTTCAAGCCGAAGGAGGGAACGAATCAGCCCGATCCTTCGGCTTTCTTTTACACTATTGCCCTGGTCCCCTGACCATTGCATCGGGATTTACCAGATGACAATGCGCATTGTATCTGCAATTCCTTTACAACCCCAGGCATCTGAAAATTCCTTCATCAGCGGAAGTGTTGCATTGATCCTCCAGCGGGCCGGGGAATGCTCGTTGGTCTGAACCTGGTTGATCAGGCTCTCGTTGGTCATATTTTCGCGCCAAACCTGAGCCCATCCGAGGAAGAAGCGCTGCTGATAGGTAAACCCGTCGATCGGCTTGGGTTTCTCTTTACCTGCAAGTGATTTTTCCAACGCATAGTACCCAAGGGTTAGTCCGCCCAGGTCGGCAATATTTTCGCCTAAGGTAAGTTTCCCGTTGATCTTGAATCCCTTGGTAACTTCTATGGCGCTGAAATAATCTTCCAGCTTCTTGCCGAGAGCGATAAAGTTCTTGGAATCCTCGGGGGTCCACCAGTTGTTCAGATTCCCGCTTCCATCGTACTGTGATCCCTGATCATCGAACCCGTGTGTCATTTCATGACCGATCACCCCGATAATAGCGCCGTAATTGATTGCATCATCGGCATCCGGGTTAAAGAACGGGGGCTGCAGGATTGCGGCGGGGAATACGATCTCATTGTTTGTGGGGTTGTTGTAAGCGTTGATCGTCTGAGGTGTCATATCCCATTCAGTTTTATCGACCGGCTTTCCGGCTTTAGAGATCATATCGTTATGTTCCCACATCGAGATATTCATGCTGTTCTCTATAAGTTTATCGGGCTGGATGTCAATACTGGAATAATCCTTCCATTTATCAGGATACCCTATTTTCCATGTGAAGGCAGCCAGTTTTTTCTTTGCTTTCTCCTTGGTTGCATCGCTCATCCATGTGAGCTTCTCAATCCGTTCATGATATACCGATCTCACGTTCTCAATCATCTCCGACACTTTTTTCTTGGAAGTTTCGGGAAAATATTTTGCAACATACAACTTGCCAAGGGGCATTCCCAGCCTGTAGTTAACGCTCATTACGGCACGTTCCTCACGAGGCCGCTGGGCTTTTACACCCTGCATTATAGTGCTGTAAAAATGGAAGGTTTCCTTATTGAATTCGGAAGGGAGCAAATTGGCAAAGGCCGTAAGAATGTGCCAGCGCATATATGTTTTCAGCACATCGAGAGGGGTTGATTTGATCAGCAACCCCAGGTCTTTCAGGTATTTCTTATCCTGGACGACCAGGGTGTCGGTATGAATACCGAAGTTTTGATAATAACCGTTCCAGTTGATGGCGGGCGCCAGCTTTTTAAGTTCAGAGAAAGGGATTTTATTATAAGTCTTAACCGGGTCGCGCATTTCGAAATTCTTGAGCTGGATGAGAGCCAGTTTGGTCTCGAAATCGAGAATGCTTTTCCCTGCATCTTTTACATCCCATCCGGCCATCCTGAACATATTATCAACATGTTTAACAAATTCGGCCCTAATCTTTACCATCGCCGAATCCTTGTTCTCATAATAATTGCGGTCGTACATCGAAAGCCCGCTTTGGCCCATGAACACTGCATTCATAGAGCTTTTACGGTCATCGGCAGCCACCCAAACCGACAGGGGGCTCTGGACACGTATTTTTTCAAATTCTCCTGTCAGGGCGATCAGATGATCGACATCTTTGGCAAACAGTATCTTTTCCGATATTTTGGAAATCGGTGAAATCCCTCGTTTGGCAATCGTAATAGTGTCAAGATATGAACGGTAGTACCCGGTGATGAGTTGGGCGTCGCTTCCTTTTACCGGGTCTTTTTGAGCAAGGAGTTCAGTAATGATCCCTTTGATCTTGATTTCCCGGTTTTCTTTATCCAGGATATCGAAGGATCCCCACGTGCCTTCAGTAGAAGGAATTGGATTATTCTTTTTCCAGTTTCCGTTGGCATAACCATCAAAATCGGTGCATGGTTTCTTGGTCGAATCGATTCCCGCCAAATTAAACGCCTGTATTTTGCCGGATTTTTCCGTTTTGCCGTGGTTACAGGAAACAGTCAGCAGCATCATCACGGGGATTGTGATGAGAAGGAACAATAATTGTTTTTTCATAATTGGATTTTTTTGCAAAAGTAATCGAATATTTTTTTTGTTAAAAACTTAACAATATTTTTGCGCCCTGAAAATTACGTAAAATACTAAGATCTGTTTAGGTACAACTCTTAAATAAAATCTATGAAAAAGGAATCAGCTTTCAAATTCTTCGCATTACTGGTAGTACTTTCCGGCTTTCCGGTAATTTCTCAGGCCTCTGAAACCCTGAATTCGGGCCTTGCTCCGGCGATCATCAATGACCAGCAATATAATCGTGCCATTCATATCATGGCGATGCTGCTGATAGGTTTTGGCTTTCTGATGGTGTTTGTTCGTAAATACGGGCGTTCGGCGCTGACCGCCACCTTTCTTCTGGTAAGTATTTCGATCCCCATGTATATGCTGATCAACAGGCACGGGGAAGGAATGAACGAAACCGATATCCGGAGGCTTATCCTCAGTGAATTCTGCGGTGCCAGCCTGCTGATAGCTGCAGGAGCCGTGCTCGGGCGCCTTAAACTTCAGCAATATCTCTTACTCGGCTTATTGTTCGTGCCCTGTTATATGTTCAATGAGTGGCTGGTCCTAAATGGTGGACTGGGTCTTGTCAGGACGGGGGGAGTTGTTGACACAGGAGGTTCCATCGTGATCCATGCATTCGGAGCCATCTTCGGATTAGGTGTGGCCCTGACAATGACAACAAAGCAGGAGTTTGAGAAGACGATAGAAAGCGATGCTGTCTCCGACCGTTATTCCATGCTGGGCAGCATGATCCTCTGGGTATTCTGGCCAAGTTTCTGTGCGGCCCTTGTCACTCCTGAACAGATGCCATCCACCGTGGTCAATGTGATCCTTGCCCTTTGCGGTTCAACCATCACGACTTATATTGTTTCCGTTTCCCTTCGCAGTAAAGTCAGCATCGCCGATATTGCCAATGCCGCGCTCGCGGGCGGTGTGGCTATCGGTTCAGCCTGTGCCGATGCAAGCCATTCTGAAGCAGTGGTGATCGGCATCCTGGCCGGTGCGCTTTCGACCTTCGGTTTTGCGGTTATCCAGTCGAGGCAGCAGAATCTCATGAAGATCATCGATACATGCGGGGTGACAAACCTACACGGTCTTCCGGGCCTGCTCGGAGGCTTTGCAGCCTTACCCATCGTCAGAGGTCTTGACATCAGGCAGCAATTGCTTGGCATGGTTATCACCGTTGGTCTGGCGTTCGTCAGTGGAATGGTGGTCGGAAAGATACTCCCGTTGCTTGGGCGCAGAACGGAAGCTTATGAGGATTCGGAAGAATTCCTCGATGCCGCGGAATAATTTTAACCCCTTTCGGTCCATTCCCTTTGCCTCCATGACCGAATCCGTGCCCCGGGCTTGCATAAAACTATTATTGTTTGATTTTCTCTTCGGATAAAAGAGCGCAGATTGAACGATTAATCCTCCCTCTCGGTATAAAGAACCCTGATCTTTTCTTCATCCCGGTGACCGGAAAGGTAATTCAGTTTCTTACGGCCGTATGTTATCCTGATGATCACAACAAACAGGACCGGGACTATGAAAATGGCAAGTGAAGAAGCAGCGATCATGCCTCCGAGAACTGTGAATCCTATGGTTCTTCGGGCGACTGCCCCTGCACCGGTCGCGAAGGCAAGCGGAAGCACCCCGAAGATAAAGGCGAAAGAGGTCATCAGGATAGGCCTTAACCTCAGGCTTACCGCGTCGAGGGTGGATTGGATGAGGTCTTCCCCGCTGTCTACCCTCACCTTGGCGTATTCCACGATGAGGATGGCGTTCTTTGCCGATAGCCCGATAAGAGTGATCAGTCCGATCTGGGCATACACATTATTACTCAGGAAAGGGATGAACGTGAGTGTAAGAATAGCACCGAACGCAGCAATAGGTACTGCCAGCATGACTGAAAATGGCACCGACCAGCTTTCATACAGGGCGGCAAGGAACAGGAAGACAAAGGTGAGGGAGAACAAAAAGATGTAAATAGTCTGGGATCCTGCAATGATCTCCTCGTAACTTAATCCCGAAAATTCGTAACCATATCCATGCGGCAGAACTTTGGCAGCAACCTGCTTCAGCACCTCAATGGTTTGCCCCGTGCTGTATCCCGGGCCGGATCCCCCGTCGACCTGGGCCGACCTGAAAATATTGAAATGCGATATCACGGGAGCCGCTTCAACAGGTTTGTAGGATATCATTGAACTCAACGGCAGCATGTTCCCATTCTGGTTACGGACGTAATATTTATTGATATCGGAAATAAACCGCCGGTAAATCGTATCGGCCTGTATCACTACATGATAAGTGCGGTTGTACAGGGTGAAATCATTGACGAAAGAACTGCCCATAAAGCTCTGAATGGTTGTGAACACGTCCGAGATGCTGACTCCCATTTTTTTGCATTTCTCCCTGTCGACAGTCAGCATAAAGCTGGGAGTATGGGCTGAGTAATAGCTTACGGCTCTTGAGACAGCCGGATTTTTATTGGCTTCTGTAACAAAATTCCGGACCACTTTCTCAAAAGCATGAACATCATCGGAAGTATTGCGCTGCTCAATCTGGAAGCTGAATCCGGCCGACTGCCCGATACCTGGAATGGGAGCAGGCTGCATCACCACCACTTTGGCATTTTTGATCCCGGCTTTGTTGATCCGTTTCAGCATCACCTCGATAATACCCGGCACCTGCTCCCCGGTTGTTTTTCTTTCGCTCCAGGGTTTAAGCTGGCAAAAAATCGTACCGCTGTTTGACTTTGCCGAGCCGTTGCTGACATTAAAACCCGACATGGCTGAATAGTGATCAACACCGGGTGTTTCTCCGACAACCTTCATGAGTTTATTGATCAGGTCAACACTCTGTGCTGTCGAGGAGGCTTCAGCCATCTCATAGGTTACCTGAAGCCGCCCGAGGTCTTCATTTGGGATAAAACCGGTGGGTTTGAACCTGAAGAGAACATAAGTGGCGATCCCTATAAACAGCAGCAGTATGATCACATATTTTGATGCACGGATTCCACGCTTAACACCGTGCAGATAGCGGACCGAGAATTTATTGAAACCCGTATTGAACCAGAAAAAGAATTTGTTAAGTCCCCTGGATGTGTTATCGAGATGGTGTGGCTTGAGGATCAGCGAGCAAAGTGCCGGAGTCAATGACAATGCGATGAATGCTGAAATGAGAATGGATACTGCAATGGTTATGGCAAACTGCTGGTACAGCCGGCCAACGATACCGGGGATAAAAGCAACCGGCACAAAAACAGAAGCCAGGATAAGGGCCACGGCAATTACCGGGGCTGTAATATCCTTCATTGCCTTGAGGGTCGCCTCACGTGCGGGCAGTTTTTTTACGTCGATATAATGCTGTACGGCTTCCACGACGATGATGGCGTCGTCGACCACAATGCCTATAGCGAGCACAAAGCCGAACATAGTAAGGGTGTTTATGGTAAACCCGAAGGGGACAAAGAAGATAAATGCCCCAAGGATAGATACCGGGATGGCCAGCAGGGGGATGATGGTTGTTCTCCAGTTCTGCAGGAACAGGAACACCACAAAAGCCACAAGTGCAAGGGCGATCAGCAGGGTCTTGATCACTTCCTGCATCGACACTTTCACGATAGTTACGGCTTCAAACGGCACATTGTAAGCCACATCTTCAGGAAATGATTTTTTTAGTTTTTCAAGTTCGGCATAAACCCCTTTTGCAACATCCAGCGCGTTGGCTGATGGCAGCGGGAAAATCTGGAGAATGGAGGCACGTTTGCCATCCACATATGAATAACTTGAAAAAGTAAATTTTCCCAGCTCCACCCGGCTGATATCTTTCAGATAAACCAGTTCACCTGCGGCCGGCACCGATTTCACGATGATTTTTTCAAATTCTGAAGCCTTGTTCAGACGGCCGTTCACCAGGATGCTGTATTCATGTGTTTGTGTCGCTTCCTGGGGAGGTGAGCCGACAGAACCAGCAGCCACCTGCACGTTTTGCTCATTCAACGCATTGATCACATCCTGGGCGGTAATACCGTAAGAGGCCATTTTTTCCGGGTTCAGCCAGATTCTCATGCTGAAGTTATCGACCCTTGCAGAAATATCTCCCACTCCGGGGACCCTTAAAAGGTCATCGACCAGAAAAATACTGGCATAATTATCAAGAAAGGTGATATTATGGGTGCCCTTGGGGGAATACAGGGCAACCATCATGAGTGCGCTGATATTCCTTGCTCTTACGGTTAGCCCGAGCCGGCTGACAGTCGAAGGCAGGAGGGGTTTTGCAATTCCAACCCTGTTCTGTACATCGAGAGTGGCGATATCAACATTGGTCCCGACCTTGAACGTGGCATTGACAGACATCATGCCCGTGCTGGTGCTGTTGCTCTGGATATATTCCATGCCTTTTACCCCATTGATGGCTTCTTCCACAGGAGTGGCCACAGTCTGCTCGACCGTAATGGCGTCAGCACCGGTGTAATTTGCCGAGACGGATACTGCCGGCGGAGTTATTTTAGGATACTGGTTAACCGGCAAAGTCATGACGCAGATACCTCCCAGAAGTGCAATGACGATCGACACTACTATTGCGGTAACCGGCCGGTTGATGAAGGTTTCAGCAATCATGCCTGTCCGGGATTGGCGGGTTTTAAAAGGGCTTCAAGCTTCTTTTTCCCGTATGCGACCCTGACTATCACGACAAACAATACCGGAACAATGAAAATAGCCAGCGAGGATGCTGCTATCATACCTCCCAGTACGGTAAACCCTATCGTTCTCCGGGCTACTGCACCCGCACCACTGGCAAGGACAAGGGGCATGACCCCCAGGATGAATGCGAGTGAAGTCATTAGGATAGGCCTCAACCGGAGGCTCACTGCTTCAAGCGTGGAACGGATGAGATCCTCCCCGCTGTCGACCCGTATTTTGGCATATTCGACAATAAGGATGGCATTCTTTGCAGCAAGACCGACGAGAGTGATCAGCCCGATCTGGGCATATACATTATCGGAAAGGCTGGGTATGAGTATCAGTGTCAGAATGGCGCCAAATGCACCTACCGGAACCGCAAGCAATACTGAAAACGGAACCGACCAGCTCTCATACAGAGCTGCGAGGAACAGGAAAACAAAAGTGAGGGAGAACAGGAAAATATAAAAGGTCTGTGAACCTGCCTGGATCTCTTCATAGCTCAGTCCGGAAAAGTCATAGCCATATCCCTGGGGAAGAACTTTAGTCGCAACCGCCTGCAGGGCTGCAATAGCCTGCCCGCTGCTGTGGCCTTCCGACGGCCCCCCGTCAACTTCAGCGGTACGGAAAATATTAAAGTGCGACTGAAGGGGGGCCGATTCGGTGAGCTTAAAGCTGATCAGGGAGCTCAGGGGCAGCATTAGTCCCGATTGATTCCTCACATAATATTTATCCATATTGGTGATCATTTTACGGAATACCGTATCGGCCTGTACCACAACATGGAATGTCCGGTTATACAAAGTGAAGTCATTGACATAGATGCTTCCCATGCATGCCTGTATGGATGTAAAAACGTCCGAAATACTAATTCCCATGCGCTTGCATTTCTCACGGTCCACCGTCACATTATAGCTTGGGGTATGTGCAGAATAATAACTGAAAGCATTCGAAATGGCAGGGTTTTTATTTGCCTCGGCTACAAAGTTGTTTACCACTTTTTCGAATGCATGGACATCGTCATTGGTATTGCGCTGCTCGATCTGAAAGCTGAATCCTGCGGTCTGCCCGATACCCGAGATGGGAGCGGGAGGTATGACCACAATTTTGGCGTTTTTAATATTGGCTTTGCCGATCCTTTCCCTGATGACATCCAGTATCCCGGGTATCTTCTGGCCGGGGTCGCTGCGTTTGCTCCATGGTTTGAGCTGGCAGTATAGAGTCCCGCTGTTGGATTTAGTTGCACCGTTGATCACGTTAAAGCCGGCAAGTGCGGCATAATGTTCTACTCCGGGTGTTGATGAAACCACATTCATCAGCTTGGTCATCACCTCCACACTCTGGATGGTTGAAGATGCTTCAGGCAGTTCATAAGTAACATAAACAAGGCCGTCATCTTCGCCTGGTATGAACCCCAGGGGTTTTTGCTGAAACAGTATAAAAGCCGCTGCCCCGATACAGATGAGGAGTACGATCACGTATTTTGATTTGTTGATTCCTTGCTTCACTAGGTCGGAGTATCCCCCTGTGATCTGTTCAAACCGGTAGTTGAACCTGTAAAAAAGCCGGTAGATCCCTTTTGATTTTTCATCAATATGATGTGGCCTGAGCAACAGTGTGCAGAGGGCCGGGGTGAGAGATAATGCAATGAATGCCGAAAGCACTATTGAAACGGCAATGGTGATTGCAAACTGCTGGTAAAGACGGCCAACTATACCGGGGATAAAACCTACAGGAACAAAAACCGATGCCAGAATCAGGGCAATTGCTACGACAGGGCCCGAAATGTATTTCATAGCCTCGTAAGTCGCTTCAAGCACCGGCATTTTTGCCACGTCAATATTCCGCTGAACTGCTTCAACGACAATGATGGCATCATCCACCACGATACCTATTGCCAGAACGAATCCGAACATCGTGAGGGTGTTTATGGTGAAACCCAGGGGAATAAAGAAGGCGAAGGTCCCGAGTATGGAAACCGGGATTGCCAGGACGGGGATCAGGGTGGCTCTCCAGTTCTGGAGGAAAAAGAAGACTACAAAAGCAACAAGGCAGAGTGCGATCAGCAGCGTCATGGCCACCTCCCGCATGGAAACCTTGACTACGGTGACTGTTTCGAAAGGGATTTTATAATCCACATCAGCCGGGAATGAGCGTTTCAGCGCACCAAGCTCCTTCATGATCCCGCTTGCCGTCTGCAATGCGTTGCTCCCGGGCGTCTGGTAAAGCGTAAGGATCGACGCCCGTTTGTCATCCACATAGCAGTTGCTTGAATATGTGAATTTCCCCAGCTCAATCCTTGCAATGTCTTTGAGATATACCATTTCACCTGTAAGCGGGATGGTCTTCACGATGATCTTTTCGAATTCCCTGACCTGGTTCAGACGGCCGTTGACCATGATGCTGAGTTCATAGGTCTGGGAACGCTGCTGGGGCGGGACGCCTGCAGAACCGGCAGCGACCTGGAGGTTTTGTTCATTCAGGGCATTGATAACGTCGGTGGGAGTGAGTGAGTATGCCGCCATTTTATCGGGATTCAGCCAGACCCGCATGGAAAAGTTATCGGCAAGAGTGGTGATTGCCCCGACGCCGGGAACGCGCAACAGGGCATCCATGATGAAGATATTGGTATAGTTATCGAGAAAAGTTATATTATGTGTTCCCTTAGGCGAATAAAGAGCGATCAGCATAAGTGCGCTCGGGTTGACGGCACGAACCGTCAGTCCCAGGCGGTTTACCGCCTGGGGCAGAAGTGGTGAAGCGATACTTACCCGGTTCTGCACATCAAGGGTTGCAATATCAATATTGGTTCCGATCTTGAAGGTGGCATTGATCGTCATCAGGCCGTTATTCGTGCTGTTGCTTTGCATGTATTCCATCCCATGGGTGCCATTTACCTGTTCCTCAATGGGCGTGGCTACAGTTTGTTCAACCGTGGTTGCATCGGCCCCGGTATACTGGCCTGAGACCTGGACAACAGGGGGGGTGATATCAGGATACTGGCTCACCGGCAGGTTAAGGATGCAGATACCCCCTATCAGGGCAAGTACCAGGGATACGACGATCGAAGTGACCGGGCGTTTGATGAAGGTATTGGCGATCATAAGGTCGTCCGGGTTTGTTTGCCACCTTTGGTTTTTTCCTGGTCGGGCTTCCTGGAAATAGTGATCAGCGAACCGGTATGCAATGATTGTACCCCGTCAACAACAATGCGCTCGCCTTCATGGAGCCCTTTGTTGATGATTACACTGGGTTCAATGGTCTGTCCCGGCTGGACTTTCTTCTGGATAGCCATCTGAACCGCCTGGGTCTTCGTGGAATCTTTCGGGTCGGCAGCCACGGTATCTTTGACTACGTAAACAAAATATTCACCCATGAGCTCGACCAGAGCCTTGCCAGGTACCAGGAGCTTAGGCCCTGTTTCCTGGTTGTGAACCCGTAAAATACAGCTTGTCCCGGGTCTCAGGGTATAATCCGGATTGGAGAAAACAACCCGTACCCGGATAGTACCCGACTGGGGATCCACAGCACGGTCGATCACCGAAAGTTTTCCTGTGTACTGATAAATCGAATCATTGGGAAGAATGATCGTAAACAATGAATCAACAACAGGGAGTTTGCCTTTTTTCAGGTCGCCGAAAAACCCAAGTTGTTTCTCCGAAATTAAAAAATCAACACACATGGGGTCATCTGTTGAGATCGTGTTCAGGACTGTCTGCCCAACACTCACCATATTGCCGAGTTTAACCTGGCTGAACCCTATGGTCCCGTCAAAAGGGGCTGAAATAATAGAGTAATTCAGGTTCGTTTCCGCCATTTTCAGGGTTTGCTCGGCTGCAGTTACAGTGTTCTTTGCATTTTGCAATGTTATTGCAGCATGGTCCAGGATCTGTTTGGCAACCGCATCATAAGTGTTGAGATAAGTATAACGGTCGGCATCCTGCTGGGCCTGCTTCAGGTTCCCGATGGCAACTTCCAGGTTGGCTTTGGCCTGGTCGTGGCTTTCCTGGTAAAGCCTGCGGTCGATTTCGTATAATTCCTGCCCTTTCCGCACATGCTCCCCTTCAATAAAGGAGATCCCGGTGATATAACCCTGCACCTGGGGCCTCAGGTCAACCTGGCTCTGGGCGACAATATTGGCCGGGTACCTGTCGAAATAAAACACACGTTTCGCTTTTACCGTATACACATTGACCGCAACAGGGCCTGATGCCGGTATTTGTTTTTTATAGCATGCGGTAAGCCCCACGCAGCAACCCAATAATGCTAATACTATATTTCTCATGTAAATGATTAAATTACCCGTTAATATTTTGACAGCGTATTTCCCATTGCTTTTTCCAGGTCCACCTTGCTTGAGAGTACCTGGAACAAGGCATTCAGGAAGCTGATCTGTGATGATATCAGATTCGATTCGGCTGTGATTACATTCAGATATGCGATCAGCCCCTGCTTATACTGTAGGGAAACAACACCGTAAACATCCCTCGCCATGATCATATTCTCACGCAATACATTCATATTATACAGATTGCTTTTATAGGTTGCCAGTGCGGTCGAATATTCGGAATAGATTCGGGATTTCAGATCGGTGATCTGCCAGTCGGTTTTCTGCATCTCCAGCTTCGCTTTCTGAACATTTGCATGCCACCTGAGTCCCGTGAACAATGGAATGCTCACCGAAGCGCCCATGTAAGAATAAGGATATGACTGGTTTAACAGTTGCGAAAAATTATTATTCTCATACTCATAAACATAATTGTAGAATGCCGACAGGGCAGGCAGATACTGTGACCTGTAATATTGAACATTTTGCTCCTGCAATTTTTTTACCGTCTGCAATTGCTGGTATTCAATCCGTTTCTCAACCAGTAACTGCTCGTTTGTATCAATTGATATTTTCTTCATCATCTGGTTGGTATCATAGCTCACGTTGAATTCCTTTTCCGGGGCTAAACCAATTAATTGTTTCAGAATGGCGTATAAGGGTCTCACGCTTTCAACAGCCTGTTTCAGCTGTGCCCTTGAATTGTTCAATGAAATAGTCGCTTCCTGGTAATCAGTTTTATCCACTACCCCGCTGATATACTGATGGTATGCATCCCTCTGTGTTTTACCCAGACGCGTGGTATCATCTTTCAGAACATTCATCTGGGCTAATGTCAGCAGGAGGCTGAAGAATGATTTGCTGACTGAAGTGATAAGGTTTATTTTGGTGCTGTCGGACGATTGCATTGCCGATTCAACAAAAAGGTGGGCGCTGCGAGCTGCATACAAAACATCAGGATTGATAATAGCCTGGGAGGCATTGACCTGGGGTGTGAACGTATTCGTGATACCTGAATGGACAGGCAAGGGGGAGCCGGAGGGATCCAGAGGATTGGCTGTGAAAGAAGTAGGCAGCGGGTCATAATGCGTTAGGTTGCCGCCGAAACTGACCTGTGGCAGCCATCCCGACAGACTGATGGCATTCGTTTTCCTGGCAATCGAGACATTGATGGCCGACTCCAAATAGGCAGGCTGATGTTTGAGGGCGTAAACGATACATTGGTCCAGTGTCAGAAACTGCAGGCTGTCGGCGGGTTGCCTGTCCTGGGGGAAGGCCTGCAGATAGAACAGGAGAGAACCGATGAAATATACCAGCGGATTCGCTAATCCCTTTAGAAAGGTCATCTTCAGTGTACTTCGAAGCCCGGGCTGGCATCCTCCCCCGGAAGCTTTGCTGTTTTCTTTTATTTCAGGGAAGCGTGGATTTTTCCATGATACTTTGTAACAGGGTAATTCAGAACTCATTCGTGACAGGTTTTAATTTTCGGTTCGGATATGGATTTTTTATTATCCGGAAGAAATAGGTAATACTGTAACTCATAAATAACGAAAAAATTTTTTACTGGGATGAAATTTAATGGGAAAAAAATATACTCTGCCATATTTCAGTAAACAGGCTGTCGGAATGCATGCCCGGCATGATTTGAATTTTCGTTTTAAGAATTCCGTTTACCTTGTTGACATGTTTATGAGAAATGAATTTTCTATTATGATTCAGCAGGTCATATTTCCGGGAAATAGCATTGATGCTGATCATTTTTTAACGTAAATTGCATTGTCAGAGAATTATTATCATAGGATTATTTCGTCTTGCTCCCATGGGAGTAAGGGATTTTTTAGTCTGAAAGCGGCAAAATTCTATATAACAAGAAAGTATGAAAAACTGGGTTTTATTATCGGTGGGGCTTTTCTGCAGTTATATTTATTGCAACGGGCAGGGAAGTACTAAAAAAAATACATCCGGAAGCATTTATTCGGATGCAATATTTTTAGATAAATGTAAAAATCCCGACTCTGCTGTAAAGGTTCTCAGTTATTATAATATAACCTATCTGGCAGATTTTGATAGTAATAAATTTCTTTCAATGAGCTCCGTAGAACACAATAAATTAAAACCAGGGAAGGAGGATAAAATTAAGGAGCAAGGTGAAAACAACGGGCAAGTTGAAACCAAAGCGATCAATATTTCCATGAAAGGAATCGGCGGAATTGATGTTACGAATTTTTCCCAGGGACTGTCGTCATTCCTGATTGAACGGGCGAAGGATGAATTAAACCTTGCTTTCTTCCAGAGGCTGAAAAGTTTATTCAACAATGAAAAATACCCGGAATTAAAGATCATGTTCCCCTGTACCACCGATAAAATCGTAAATCTGCTGGAATATGATTATCTTGAAATGCTGCCGGTCCTGCAGAAAGCATTTTACCAGGATATAAGGCAGCTACCGGAGAATATGATACAGGTGCTTCTGCTCCCGAAATATTATCCCCTGACAAGCCAGTATCCTGAGCTGTTAATCGTATTGAATGCATTCAACCTGATAAGGCAGATTGATACTTTGTCACCGGCCCAGATCATTGACAGCCTGCCGTCAATTGTTTCTGACAGTATTATGAGTAAGGGAAAGACAGATGTCCAGAAACGACAAATTGCCAACCTGAAAAACTCCCTGGAGTTGATCAGGATCTTTTCAAATTCCATCAGGATTGATGCAACCAGGGAAAAAAGTGAAAATTTCTGGGTGCCTTCAAAACTAATAGTTCAGAATATCATAAATAATCAGAACAGGCTGAATATATTCCTGGGCTTGTTGTACCAGGTAATTAAATCGAAACCTATATTAATCAATGGGGTCAGCCTTGCTGCCTCAATGAAGGCAAACGAGGAGGAAATCTGGTGGTATAGGATGGAGTTATCAAAGCTCCTTGCATTTACCGAAACCATAAATGAATCTTCAAAAGAAATCCGCAGGCTCATCAGCGAGCATCAAAAACCAAGCAAACAGAATATCCATGATTATCTGGGAACAACAATCGACATGACCGGATTTACATTGGATGTGATCAATCATTATTATAACAAGGCGAAAAATGAGGATGCTTATATGGAATACTTCACCCTGGCAAGAGAAGTGAACAATCTATACCTGAATACCGTTACCGAAGATTATGCCCTCGCCATGCATAATGCAATGAATATTCTTGGGGACTTTCTGAATCTCACTGACAGTAATGGCCATAAGGTCACGGTAATCACTGCAAAAACAATAAACACACTTACAACGACAGGCACTTTCATCGCCAACATGGCCGATGCCACGACTCCCGATCAGGTAAAGGCTGCAATTGAGGCAGTTGCTCTTCCTGTCGGGAGTTCATCCTTTAAAAAGTACCATCTTTGGAACCTGAGTTTGAATGCATACCTGGGAGCCAACTATAATTTCACACATACCACCAATGCTATAAATAACTGGGACAGGGCATTTAATCTGGCAGCACCGGTCGGCCTGAACCTGTCGTTCTGCAGCCTGCGGAAAGGAGGTTCGTTCTCATTATTTGTGCCTGTTATAGATGTGGGGGCAATTGTCGATTATCAGCTAACAGCGACAAACCAGATAGAGCAAAAGATATATCTCTCGAATATATGGACAATAGGGTCCTACATTGTATACGGATTTGGGGCCAACCTTCCGCTCGCCCTTGGGTTCGGAGCCCAGTATGGGCCGGGACTAGTCAAGGTGGGCAACGATATCAACCAGTTGTCGTGGAGAGTGAATACCTTTGTCACATTTGACATCCCGATCATCAATCTTTACCACGGTGTTAAAAAGAACTTGCAGAAATCCAGAAAAAACTGATAAGAATGGCCACAAATAAAAATTTTATCGATTTCATCACCGACCAGATTTCCGGCGCAGGTGAGATAACCAGTAAAAAGATGTTTGGTGAATATACAATTTATCTCGACGGCAAGGTTGTCGCTCTGGCGGCCGACAATAAATTTTTCGTCAAGCCAAGCCCGGGAGGGAGGGCGTTTATCGGAGACCCGGTTGAAGCTCCTGCATATCCCGGCGCTAAAATGAGCTTTTTAATTGAAGACAGGATTGAGGACAGGGAATGGCTTTGCGAACTCATCAGGATTACTGCAGACGAACTTCCGGAACCCAAACCTAAAAAGAAAAAGGGGAAAAAGGATTAATCGACAAAAGTTTCCCTGATCAGGGCTTTGACCTTTCTGATCTCCTTTTGATCAAGGGCACTTATGATTTTAACCACCCTGGATTTGCCGATAGTTCTGATCTGGTCGGTCGATATCCAACTTGAATTCCCATCAAGAGTAAACCTGATCCTTGTCGGGTAATCTTTGGATGTGGATGTAATAGGGGCGATGGTTATTGTCCTCAGGTATTGATTCATCTCGTTGGGGAATTACAAAAATACAATAATTTTCAACCTGAGCATTTTTTTCAGCAACACTTATTTCTTTATCCGGCAATACATAAAAAGTGATACGACTCAGCAATAAATATCTTCAGGCGGTTTTGCCAGGAGCAGCGATATTTTATGTTTCCTGTTTGTAATACACTTTGTAAAATTTCCCTTTTTCATCAGAACCCTGCTCGATCAATTCGCGGTTGCCATGAATATAGATATGGAAATTCTTGTCGAGTTTGATCACGCTTTTAAATATCCTGGACTGCTTCTTAAGTGCACTTCCCGAAATGCTGAAGTTCTCATCAATGTCAACATCCTGGTCGCGCTGAAATGTGTCTTTGAACCTTTTAAAGGATTCGATGATCTCAGGATTTTCCATTACTTCATTTGAAAATTCCTTCAGGTCGAAACTCTCGTTCTCCCTGAAGAACTTCACCGATTTGTTGAGGAGGTCAACCTGGTCGGCTTTAGAAACATCGAACTGCTGAGGAAGTTCTTTGGTCACAAAATTTTTACATAACGAAAGCGCATTCTGTGTGTTGTAATATTCATCCTTTCGTTGCCTGACATGCAGAAAGTCATCGATCCAGTATTGAGCTTCTGCGCCTTTGTTGGTGTTATCAATTACTGCGACCACAAACCCTTTGTCCCGTTCTGTATTGAAGATCAGGCAACCCTTATCCAGGTTATGAATGTTGATGCCCTGTTCGCTTAAAATTTCAAAACCATCGCCTCTCGCGAACACCTTCAGGAAAGTATCTTTGTTTTCCGATTTAAAAAGTCCGAGGGCATCCACTCTTTCCCCGCCCAGGGCGCAATCTTTGAAATAAACCGTATAAAACTCACCGCCTTTAATTTTCGGGTGGGTGCTTTTTTCATAGAGGTGTTTTGCAAGATTTACCGACTGATCATAAAGCGCGGCCAGGTCATCAAATACCCTGCAGGCATATGTAAAAACCTCATTGAGAGCAAGATCACTGTCATGATGAAAAGTAAAGTACTCCTGGTTTTTAAAGGGAGTTAAAAAGTAATCCAGGAATAAATCATTCAGTTCATCTTTGTTTTGAAATGCAGATTTCGACAAATGAATTCCTTCGGTTAATTTATTCCCGACTTTATGAATTGCCATCCCTTTTATTGAAGCACTATCCTTAAGAATCATTTCCATTTGCTATAGTATTTTTAAGAGGTGCAAAGTTAATAAACGTAAAGTTGGATGATGTCAGGAATTTTTGGCGTATGAGGGAGCGGCGGATTTTATCTTCACTGTCAACAGGTACAGTAATTCAGAGCTTGATAAGCGAATAGTTCCCGGTATTCTCATTTTTAGAAACCATATAGCCGTCGGTTAGCTCAAGAGTCCAGCCATCGCCTCTAACGGTTTTATTTTCAGTTTTCAACGGTACACTTAATGAAATTTTATCCCAGCCGGGGCTCATCAAACAGCCATTGTTAACAGTAAGAATACCCCAGTTATCGGTAATCCTTGCGTTGATATAAACTGAGCCTTTATTTTCTATTGGGATGATATTCCCGGGATCAAAGCCGATGTTCATTTTCTCAAGCTTAATTTCAAAGTGTGGCTGCTCAATGAACTTGCTTTTATACACAGCAATCAGGCGTTTTGTGTTCGTCTCTCTTTCTGTCTCTTCGGCAATGATCACTTTCCCGGTATACTGGTCTGAAATCTCTTCAACCCTGGTTTTTAAATCTGCAGGAAGGGTAAGTTGAAATGCCCGGATAAAATAAGCAGTCAGGTTGGTATTTACCTTGATCTCCCTGTTCCAGCCAGCCCTGGCCGGGTAAAGCAAATATCCGTAAACGGGCGTTGTCACATATGGAAACGAGCGGACAAATGTAGGGTTGGACATAAAATCATCAATCATTTGAACAAAGTGTTTAACCGCATCAGCCCGGATCCTGTTGCTGATAATTACCCCTGTGTATTCAGCCATGCCCTCATTGAGTTCCAGTAAATTTTCGCTTGAATCGGCCCCGGGATAAAGGGAATACCTGTACATGCGGAAAGTAAGCGCATCGGTAAGGTATTTTTTACTTTCGGCGGATGAGGCGCATTGTATTGCCTTCTTCAAGGCTACCATCTCAAGCCTCAGGTATATCCTTCCATCCTTTTGATCAAGGTGATTGTTCTCAACATTAAATAACCTGAAACCAAGGGCAGGCTGGGCCACATGAAATAATTCATGAGCCATCAGGTTTATCCTGTCCTCTTTGTTTGAAGGGAGAGGAAGTTTGATCATAGCCCAATCTTTCCCGCTCCAATGGCTGGATGTATTGGCAATATTCACATTTTCAGGTAGGATATATGAATACATCGATCCGACCGGTTTCAATAACCCGGCAGAATCCCTGACATTCGAAAATAATTGCCGGTTCGCCGTATTCACCAGAAGGATGGGACCATAAAGATCCTTATCCCAGAGACCGCGATGCGCCCATGCCGCTTCTTTTATCTCTCTGAAATAGATCGCCAGACTGTCGTCTTTCACTACGGGTGTTTGCCCCGATGCTGTGATCACCTGGGAAAACAATACAGTTGCAGCAATAAAATTTTTCATAAAAAAGTTTAATCCCTACCGGTAAATTCCCCGCCGATTGTTACGGAATCGGGGACCGGGGCTCGCCCCTGGGTTTATACCATCAATTCCCTCGGGCGGAGTTTCATTCCCGTTCGTTTGTAAAGGTACAAAAGAGATCCGTTTATCTATTCGAAGCGGTCAGCAACTGATTAGGTACCGGAGCGCCAAAGTTTTATATATTTGTTTTGAGTTAATACCCGAGCATACTGAATTCAACAAACAAAAAAACCGGATACTGGTACCTCCTTGGCCTCTCATTGATTGCTTTTGCGATTTTCATGATCAGCAGCAGCATCAAGTCTTATGGTTTTTTTATCGATGAGGTCTATTTTATGGCTTGTGCAAAAAGATTGGCCTTCGGTTATATCGATCAGCCCCCTCTTTCCATTGCCCTATTGTCTTTGGTTCAAAACCTTTTTGGACATAACATATACGCTATTCGATTTTTCCCGGCTGTAAGCATTTCAGCAACAGCTTTTATGACCGGTTTGATTGCAGGGCGCCTGGGAGGGAGCACCAGAAGCATGTTGCTAGCAGGCTTAGCGGTTATGGTTATGCCCGTATTCATATTGTTTGGTAGTTTTTATTCCATGAATGCCTATGAACCACTTATCTGGTCTTCAATTGTATATTTTGTAATAAAGATGGTTCAGGAGAATAACGAACAGTATTGGCTGCATGTTGGAATTCTTATGGGGATCGGCCTGGAGATGAAACACACCATGATTTTATATGGAATTGCTCTCATCATTGGGTTTTTATTTTCAGATAAACGGAGACTATTATTTAACCGCTGGATCCTGTTGGGTGGATTGGCATGTTTTCTGCTAATTCTTCCAAATCTGATCTGGCAATACATCCATCATTTTCCGTCAATAGAACTTTACAGAAACTCTTTTTCATCAAAAAACATCAACAAATCATATATTCAAGTCTTAGTCGAACAAATCATTTTTGTAAATCCGTTTACATTTCCCTTATGGTTTACAGGCCTTCTTGTTTTTATATTCCCATGGGGAAAACCTTACCGGTTTATGCTTGTTGCCTATGCTTTTCTATTATTGCTGATGTTAACAGGCCATTCGAGCCGGCCTGACCGGATAGCGTCAATTTATATATTTTTCATGGCCCAGGGAGCGGTTACTCTTGAGCATTACCTGAAAGACTTTTGGCAACGTTTTGCCCAATTCTTCGTCGCTGCTTTAATGATTCTTGGCGGCCTATTGTTTACTCCTGTTTTTTGCCCCATATTTTCTCCCCCGGATACAAAAATTTATCTCTCCAGGCTGGGATTACATTTTGATCTTGAAGCGGGTAAAATGGGCGAACCTTTGCCTCAATGGCTGGCCGACCGGATTGGTTGGAGAGAATTGGCAGCCGAAGTCGCGAAGGTATACCATGCCTTGCCCGAAAATGAGAAACGAAATGCAGTCATTATTAGCACCAATTATGGTGAAGCCGGAGCCCTTGAACTTTATGCTTCTGACTTCGGATTACCCAAAACCTATTGCACCCATAACAGTTTTCATTCCTGGGGACCACCATCTGATACAATTCAGACTTATATCAGTGTTTACATTGATATCGATGATGTGCGGCCAAGGTTCAAAAGTGTCGAAAAGGTTTCGGACTATCATTGCGCCGACTGCACAAAGGAGCAAAGAGATATAGCGATATATATTTTGAGGGGGCCCAATTTTTCAATGGAAAAGGAGTGGGTGAAGTTTAAAAGTTACCATTGATTATCTTCCGGATGGTTGATGCCTAATTTAATCCGGTTGCCAAACAGAAATCGTGACTGAGAAATGTGAATCTCGGTAAAACCTTGGAAATGATCACGGGAGGTTTTACTTCGTTTGTTCAATAGCGATCACGAAATGTTGCGTACGGAAGAATATTGAGTTTCCCGCTATTGCCGGGGTTGCCATGCATACATCCTTCATGGGATTCTTTGCTATCAGCTTGAACTCCGGTCCGGCTTTTATTACATAGATATTCCCTTCTTCGGAACTGAAATAAAGTTTTCCATCTGCAGCAATGCCCGATGAAGAGAAAGCTTCTTTCAGATTCTCCTTGAACTTTATCTCGCCGTTCAGCGCATCAAAACAGGTAAGTGTACCGTTAGTCTGGAGATTATACAGGTAACCTCCATACACCAGGGGAGTTTGCATGTATGCACCTCCCCGTTTGACGCTCCATAAAATGAATTTACTCCTTATACTGTCAGGCGCCAGGGTAATATCACCTGTTGCATCCGGATTTATTACAAATATGGGTGAGAATTTTCCATGGGCGCTGTTCAGGTAAATGTAGCCATTGGCGATGACGGGGGTGGGGGCGGGCGCATCACCGCCTCCGCTCATGGTCCAGATCTCTTTTCCCGTTCGAAAGTCATATCCGCAGATATGCCTGTAGCCATTGGCGATGACCGATATTTTATCATTTAGGGAACAAATCGCCGGAGTGCACCATGTAGAAACCTCGTCGCCCCGGGATGTTCTCCATTTTTCATTTCCTGTGGCAAGGTCTATTGCCGTAATGAACGGGCCTGCCGGAATATCACATTGAATAATGACAGTCCCGTTAAAGATGACAGGAGAACTGGCGTAACCCCATTCGATGCCGGGATCGGTATAGGGTCCCGGATTCAGGATGCCCAGGTCTTTACTCCATAACAGATTCCCCTGGAAATCATAACAATAAAGGCCTTCCGAACCAAACAGGGCTACCAGGTAATGCCCGTCTGTAGCCGGTGTGCAGTTAGCCTGCGAGGATTTCGTATGCCGTCTCGATTTCGGGATCCCTTTATGTGCAACCCTTTCCCAGATGATCTTTCCCGTGTTTTTATCCAGGCAATACACCCTGAATTCATGTTCCTGCATATCATCCGCTTCATCGATATCACCGTACAAGCCGACTTTAAGGGATTCTTCAGTTTTAAGGTTGACTGCGGATGTCACTACCAGGTAATCGTTCCATATCACGGGGCAAGAATGTGCGAGGCCGGGAATGGCTGTTTTCCATTTTATATTGAGGGAACTGTCGATACTCCATTTTTCAGGCATTATTGAGCCCTCAAGGTAGCCCCGTCCCCATGGGCCCCGGAATCCCGGCCACTGATGATCATAAGTTTGCTGAGCATATATGATTTTTCCGGCCGGGCAGAAAAGCAGGATAGTGAGTGACAGCAGTAAGAATTTTCTCAACATTGTGCAAAATTGCTCTTTTTTTAACAACCACGCTTCATCCTTCAAAAATACATCAACCGACAGCCGCAGTTTATTACATTTTTTGTACCTTTACAATGAATGAAATTGCCGGTTGATCGTATTTACCGGTGCAAAATCAAATGGATATGAATATTAATGAATCCGGCGGACCTGAAAAACCGGGATCAGCTCAAAATGAACATTACGCGATCGAGCAAGTCCTGGACCAGGAACGATACTTGATGGTGGCTCTGATGGACAATGTTCCTGATCATATTTATTTCAAGGATCTTGAATGCAGATTCATCAGGAATAACACGGCCCATGCCTTCTCATTCGGATTAAAGGATCCATCGGAAATGATCGGCAAAACCGACTTTGATTTCTTCATTCAGGATATTGCGCAGCAACAGTATAACGATGAACAGGAGATCATCCGCACAGGGCTGTCAATGAACAAAGAAGAAAGGACAATCAGAAGCGACGGCTCTGTAAACTGGTACAGTACTACCAAGATGCCTTTGAGGGATAAATACGGGAAAATTGTGGGTACATTCGGCATTTCCAGAGATATTACCCATAAGAAAGAGACTGAACATGCACTCGTCAAACTTTCCCAGGCAGTTGAACAAAGTCCAGTAAGCATCGTAATTACCGATACTGAAGGCAATATCGAATATGCAAACCCGAAAGCCTGCGAAACTACAGGGTATTCGATGAGGGAATTGCTGGGTAAAAATCCGAGAGTATTAAAATCGGGAGATACACCGGCTGAGGAATATAGAATTTTATGGAATTCTATCACTTCGGGCAAACAATGGAAAGGATTGTTCCATAACAAAAAGAAGAACGGCGAACTTTACTGGGAATCGGCAACCATTGCTCCCATCAGGGATAATGGCGGAAATACGACACATTTCCTGGGAGTCAAGGAAAATATTACAGAACGACTGGCGGTTGAAAACGCCCTCAGGGAAAGTGAAGCCCAACTCCGTTTAAAGAATGAAGAACTGGTGAGGATCAATGCCGAAAAAGACAAGTTCTTCTCTATCATAGCCCATGACCTGAGAAGTCCGTTCAACTCATTCCTGAATGTTACAGAAATGATGGCAAAGGAAGTGTATGAAATGAATCAGGAAAAGATCATACAACTCGCTACTTCAATGAGCAGATCGGCCGGGGCATTATTTGTCCTTCTGGAGAACCTGCTGGACTGGTCCAGGATGAAGCGCGGACTTACAGTTTTTGAACCGAAGCAGATCCACTTTAGCGACATCGTAAACAGTACTCTCAATCTGACGGCTGGAATGGCAGTTAATAAACAAATCGGTGTGAATGTTATCATTCCCGATGAACTGGAAGTCTATGCAGATAAACAGATGCTTGGGGCCACCATGAGGAACCTGATTACAAACGCGATCAAATTCACCAACCAGGGCGGTCAGGTAGTGATCAGTGCAAAAATTACACCAGAAGAGGACTCAGTATTGATCTCGGTCCGCGACACAGGCATAGGCATGGAGCAGTCCCGGCTATCCCGCTTGTTCAGGATTGACGAAAATGTAAGCCGGAAAGGTACGGAAGGAGAATCGAGCAGTGGACTTGGGCTGCTTCTCTGTAAAGAGTTTGTCGAAAAAAACGGGGGAAAGATCTGGGCGGAAAGCGAGGAAAACAAGGGTACGACATTCAGGTTCACTATTCCTTTATGGCGCTGACGGCTTTGAAAATATCGTATTCGAACTCCGAAAAGTGATAAACCAACAATGGATTTCTAAATTGTTGGTTTAAAAATCAACGCATAACCTGAGATGACCTCCAAGGCCACTATGGATAATCTTTATCAAAGTTGAAAGTCGAATGTCCGAAGCATCATTCTCAATACGGGATATATAAGTTTTTGTTGTTCCGCATTTTTGCGCCAGCTGATTCATGAAGCAATTTTCAGTTTATGCTCACGGTCGGCGGCAAATGCAAGACAAGCTTTAATATCTTCCATGGTTAATTCCGGGAAGTCAGATAAAATTTGTTCATAATTCATTCCAGAAGCAAGGCAGCCGAGAATATCATATACCGCAATCCTGGTGCCTTTAACAGAAGGCTTACCAAATCTAATCTCATTTGGGGTTAGTTCCCCGCTGCTTGCAGCGTAAAAATAATATCTTTGTATGTATGAGCGAAAGCGAATACATACATAAATCGCATAATGTATCTGTACTGTTGTATCATTTTGTATGTCCTGCCAAATATCGAAAAGTAGTTTTCAGCAAAGCTGTTGATCAATCGCTGAAAGAAGTATGTATGGAGATTGAAAAGCGGTTTGAGGTTCATTTTCTTGAAATTGGGACAGACAAAAATCATGTTCATTTTTTGATTCAATCAATTCCGATGAAAAGTCCGACACAGATCATCAAGATGCTGAAAAGCATTACTGCTCGTGAAATATTCAGGCTCCATCCAGAGGTCAAGACACAACTTTGGGGCGGAGAATTCTGGACGGATGGATTTTTTGTCAACACAGTCAGCAAATTTGGAGATGAATCGAGCATTTCGAGATACGTCCGTGACCAAGGGCTTGAGAAAGAATATACAGTTTTGCATAAGAGTAAACAGTTGGCGTTGTT
>Ga0182027_10000301_pt1 | contig 86035 bp, 79 predicted proteins | sample 712E1DmetaG_FD_121300 | JGI IMG/M metagenome (GOLD analysis project Ga0182027, IMG submission 121300) | Permafrost microbial communities from Stordalen Mire, Sweden - 712E1D metaG (Illumina Assembly) | ecosystem: Environmental > Terrestrial > Soil > Wetlands > Permafrost | place: Sweden... | reverse complement strand
GTATAACACGGCCGCCACGTCTGAATCAGCGAGGCATGACTGACGCTCAACCCTTTGGCCCATCCTGGGAAAGCCTCCGAATAGTTGGCAAACCGGACACTACCCGTCAATTGATGAAAAATCCCCTTTACACTCAATGACCAGCGGTCAAAACGTGCTAACGCCTGCTTACAGCAGCAAACTGCGCCCGCGAGGATTGCCTAGTTAGGTCTTGGGGGCGCCACCCAGCAATGCAAATAAGCTGGAGTGATGACAGACGGAATCATTCTGCCTTCATACATCCGTTTGTGGTTCGCAACCGCCACTTCCGATGCTTTGGCCAAATCGAAGGTGAAGGTGTTAATCACACCGTCGCGGTCTATGACCAGCGTCATCGTGGCGGGCTTGAGACTGCTGAAGAGGCGCTCCAGTTCCGCCATCGACTTTCCACGCGCGTTCACACCGTTCACGGAAACGATCGCGTCGCCGTAGTGCACTCCGGCTCTTCGTGCCGGGCCATCCTCAATACCGCCGACCGCCATCGCCTGCGGCTCTTTCCAGACGAATATCTCGAAGCCCGGATAGTAGAGGTCAAGATCGGCCGGATAGTGTCCTATCGGAAAAACCTTCTCGCCGGCTGGCGGTTCGGAATTGATCTTGCTGATTCGCTGCATCTCGACTTCGGTCGCGTTTTTGGGATATAGCCCGCCATCCGGGCCCACCTTCCAACCTTCCCTTTCATACAAAACAGAGGTCTTAATGCGTCCCACCATTACGCTGTACGAACCGTGTTCGCCTTCGAGTTCAATCGTGCTCGGCTTTGGATCTTTTGTGCGAAGCAAAGGACTTGCCTGCACGACATCGATCCCGCGGTGACCGTCAATGGCGAGTAAGCGGTCGCCCGGTTGGATTCCGGCCTTAGCGGCGGGCGTGTCTGGCTTCACCACCCAAACGATGGGCGGGCAGGCGGAATCCGATCCCGGCTTCCCGACGACGGTCATTCCCGTGACGTACTCGTCGCCAGTGAACTCCTGCGCCTGCCCGAACGCCCCCGGCAGGCAGAAGAGAATCGCAAGACAGACCAGATCGAAATTCGAATTCACTGGAGCGAAATCTTAGGTTAGAGAAACGGTCAAGTCAATGGCAGTCATGGACTTGGCAGCGTCCCAACGGGGTTGTTGGCGCAAAATCGCGATAACGCTCATTGACATGATTGTGAGTGGAATCGTCACTTTGGATGGTGCCAAAAATCACAGACAGCAGCCCTCCGGCAAGACTACTATTTGTCTGGAGGAACCAAAACTGAATACTACAAGTTGGCAGCCCGGCCCCGCATAAAGACAGGCGTCTTCGTCCAGCCGTCGCTCGACGGCGAGGGGCCGGGCTTCTTGTCACAGAGCACGGCAAAACGGAATTTGTCCGGTTGTTGGCGTTAAATCGCGATAACGCTCATTGAGGGGTTTTGAGTTCTAAGCCCTCCCCGCAAGGTCGAGTTCAAACCAATACACTTCAGTCGTGCCGTTCGTCCGCGCTTTTTTTCATCACCAATTTTATGTACGCCCATCACAGACACCCGCCCGCAAAGCCTGCAATCATCCTTCGAGAGTGCACCATCCAGAACTCTGTCCGTCTCCAGAGACGGTTTCGCAAACTGCCGCAAATTCACCTTTCGGCACTCTTTGACAACCTGAGAGGTCAACGGGAGTGAGCAGCGCGGACCATTCGAAAAGTGCTCAAAACCATCAATTTTTGCACCTAAGTCCCATCTTTTGAAATCTTTACCTATAAGTGCTTTATCCCGAATACTTTACAGCCTCTCCCCGCCAACCGAAACATTCTAATAGGCTTAAAAGGGGGGTGGGGGGGGTAGGGGGGGTACCCCTCCCAGCTAATATCTGATTTCAGGAGCCATCATAATGTCATCATCTTCCGACGATTCATTTTTCGATAAATATGCCGATAGATATTCCGACGAAGCCTGCCAACAAATTAAACTCGACGGGGAGTCCTGCCGGGCTGCCGCCCTTCGCGGTAAGAAGTTCTGCTACTACCACCTGCACTGCGGCCCGCCGCCGAAAGATGTCAGCAACCCATTAGTCATCCCTCAGGTCCAGTTCCACCTGCCCCTCTTGGATGACGCCACCTCGATCCAGGCAACCATTACCCTGGTTTGCGAACACTTGCTGCACCGGCGCCTCGAGCCGAAAAAAGCCGGAATGCTGCTCTACGCCCTGCAGGTTGCGTCCTCGAATCTGTGCCGCCTGAATGAAGATAAAAGTCGGAAGAAAAAGGGGAGAGAGAATAATTCGGCGATTGCTCTTCCGTCGCCTCCTCCCGACTCAACATCCTCAGATACTCCTCCAACTGGCCAGCACGATTCCGCCGCGAGGCCGTCAGATGACCCTGATCGTCTGCCGCCCGGAACCATCCAAGCCTGCCAGCAGCGAAGGCGATCTGCTGTCTGAACTGAGCCGAATGCTGCTCGATGTTCGGAGGCAAACCCGCGTCATACTTCCCCGTTGAAGCGGCCCACCTGACTGTGGGTTAGTCGCCGGGAAACGAAAGCACCCTCTGGCCCAATATGAGCCGGTGAGATAATTGACACGATGAAGCAGCACGATACAGAACGGCATCCGGGCCCTTGGCGGGTAATGAAAGTCGACTCGGAGTTTGCCGGACTGCTTCTCGCGGTTGCCTTCCTGGTGATGGGCGCCGTCGGTCTCGATATCGGGAAATGGTTTGTGCTGGGAGCCCTGGTGCTTGGCGTCGGTGTCGCATTACTGCTCCGTCTTACTCGCAAGAGCGACTGACCTCGCGCTGTCGAGGGAGTAGACCACCGGCTCCTTCAGGGGCTAAAGCCCGCGTGTTTGCTGGCTCTGGGCGGCACGGGGAGCCGTGCCCTTCCCAAGATGATTTATTAAGATAGCCGATAGCTTCTATTCGTCTTTGCAATGTCCACCGTGGCCATCTCGCTGCCGCGCATCGCCCGCCATAATCCGTTGGCGGCCGTCGGAGTCGTGTTGGTGTCCATCTTCGTGTTCTGCGCCATCTTCGCGCCCTGGATTGCTCCGCAAGATCCCGCGCATATCGATCTGCCGAACCGCCTGCAATCGCCTTCCGCGCAGCATTGGGCTGGCACCGATGAACTGGGACGCGACATCCTCTCGCGCCTGATCTGGGGAGCGCGAATTTCCCTGTTCGTGGGCAGCAGTGTGGTGGCGTGTTCGCTTCTGCTCGGCCTCATCATCGGCAGCCTTGCCGGATACTACGGCGGAGGCATCGACCGCTTCGTCAACGTCGTGCTGATGAATGCGTTTCTTTCGTTCCCCGGCATTCTCATTGCGATTGCATTTGTTGCCTTCCGCGGCCCCGGCATCTTCAACCTCGTCCTTGCCCTGTCGCTGGGAGGATGGGTGGGCTACGCCCGGCTGGTGCGCGCGCAGGTGCTGGCCGTACGCGAACGCGAATTTGTCGAAGCAGCGCGGGCGCTGGGGGCGGGAGACTTCCACATCATCACGCGGCACATCCTGCCCAACATTATTCAGCCCGTCATTGTGCAGGCGGCGATTGGCATGGCAGGCGCGGTGCTGGCGGAAGCGACCATGAGTTTCTTGGGATTAGGCGTTCCGCCGCCAACCGCGAGTTGGGGATCGATGCTGAACGATGCCCGCTCGCATCTCTTCGACGCTCCTCATCTGGTGCTGTTCCCGGCGGTGACGGTGATGTTCGCAGTTCTCGCCTTCAACTTTATCGGCGATGCGTTGCGCGACCTTCTCGACCCGCGATCGCGGATTGAAGCCGGGTTGTAAGTGTCCGATAAATTTATCTGTTTGTAACATTCAAAGAAATAATGTCCGTTAACTGGTTTTCTGCTGATTACTTTTCCCTCTTTTCCGCGTCCAATTCAATGAGAACAGAGTATGGAACTTTTTCCAGAGCAGGCTCGTATGAACAGACATATGGAACTGAAATTTCAAGTCGAACGCTTGCAGGATGTCGCGGTCGTGAACTGCTCCGGACGCATGGTGCGCGGGACGGCGCTCGACGAGTTTCGGCGCCGGATCGAGCAACTGGAATGTGTCCGCGTGCTGGTGCTGGATGTTTCCGAAGTCGAGCAACTGGACGCGGGCGGCTTGGGCGCCTTGCTTCAGGTGCGGCGTTGGGCGACGCAGAAGTCGGCGAAGATGAAGCTGGTGAACCCGCCGCTTTTCTTCCGCCGGCTGCTGGAGGCGACGCATCTCGCCTCGCTATTTGAAGTTTCTTCGCTGCAGGAAGCCATCTGCATCTTGCGCGCGAGGGAATGCCCGCCGCGCTTCGCGGTCGCTTAAGCAAGCCCGCCGCATGGGCGCGATGCTTTATAATTCGCGCCCATGAAGCCGCCTTCCCACCGCACACGCAGCGACAGCCTCCCCGGCTGTCCAGCCGAGCGAAACTCGGCAGCGTCTGACCCCTCCCGATGATCCAACTCGCTCACAAGTTGCGGGTCACCGATTACTTCTCCCTCGGCTGGGGAACAATGGTGGGCGTGGGCTGGCTGGTCGTGATGGACGATTGGTTGCTGCGCGGAGGCGCGCTCGGCGGGATTTTTGGTTTTGCGATTGGCGGCATTCTTCTGCTGCCCATCGGCTATGTGTACGGCAAGTTGGTGATGGCCATGCCCGACGCCGCGGGCGAGGTGGCATACACCGCGAGAGTTTTCCCGCGACCGATCAGCTTCTATACCGGATGGATGATGCTGCTGGCGTACTTCATTGTCTGTCCGTGGGAGGCTGTGGCCGTGGGCCGCATCGCCGGCTACATCTTTCCTACGCTCGATTCGATTGAGTTATACCGCGTCGCGGGAAAGCCGGTTTACCTGCCACATCTGGTCATCGGGCTCGCGCTCACGGCGCTGGTCACGGTGGTGAACTATCGCGGCATACGGCTGAGCGCCACGTTTCAGAATTGGACGACGTTCGGCACGCTGGCGCTTTTCGTGATCTTCGTCGCGGTTGGCGTCACGCGCGGATCGCCGGCGAATTTTCCGCCTTTGTTCACGCACACTCCGCTTGTATCGATTCTGCTGGTGTTGCAGATTGTCCCTTATTACATGACGGGATATGAGTCGGTGACCAAGGCTGCCGAGGAGGCGAATCCCGAGTTTCGCGCGCGGGGATTCTCTCGCGCCATCTTTGCGGCGATCATCGTCGGCGCCGTGTTCTACATCGTTGTGATCGCGGCGGTCGCCTTCGTGGCGCCATGGCGTTCGCTGACCGGCGAGCCGTTCATGACCGCGGTCGCGTTCGAACATGCCGTTGGCTCGCGCTGGATCGTGAGCGTCATTCTGAGTGCCGCGCTGCTTTCGTTGTTCAAGGTGTTCAACGGAAACTTCATCGCCGCCAGCCGCTTGTTGTTCGCCATGGGACGGCGGGGATTGGTGGATGCGCGGCTGGCCAGCGTGCATCTACAAAATCAGACACCGGCCGTGGCGGTCGTCTGGGTTGGAGTGGCCACGGCTTTGTGCATGTTTCTGGGCAGTGCGATTCTGGTTCCGATTTCCGAGGTCGGGTCCGTCGCTTCCGCCACCGGATGGTTCGCGGCGTGTGCCGCGTATCTATGGATGAAGCCTCAAATCGCGGACCGCTTGATCGCTCTGCTGGGTGCGCTGGTTGGCTTGGCCATGGTGCTGATGAAGTTTGTGCCCTATGTGCCGGGGCATTTTTCCGGCTGGGAGTGGCTCGCGCTCGGGCTGTGGATTATCCTTGGCAGCGTGGTTGGCCGCACTTCGATTGGCCGATCTGGCGACTCACCGCTCGCAATGCTCAAAACCGGCCAGGAAAGAAATCATGACCTTCGTTAGCCGTCTCACATTTGTATTTCTGCTGATCCTCTCCACGCTCGCCTTTGCCGCCGACTTGCCCTTCGACCTCGTCATCACTAATGGACACATCGTGGACGGCACTGGCTCCCCGTGGTATTCAGGCGACGTCGGAATCCGCGATGGCCGCATCTCCGCTATCGGCAATCTTTCTGGCGCCTCGCGCAAGCTTACCGTTGACGCCAAAGGCAGAGTCGTGGCTCCCGGCTTTGTGGACATGCTCGGCCAGTCGGAAACGACGATTTTGGTCGATCCACGGTTGCCTTCGAAGATCTATCAAGGGATTACCACCGAGATCACCGGAGAGGGTGGATCCGCCGCTCCGTTAAACGATGCGATCATCGCCAACGATCGCCCCGGCTACGAACTCTACAAGATCAATCCCGACTGGCGGACGTTCCGCCAATATTTCTCGCGTCTCGAAAAACAAGGCATGGGGATCAATCTTGCCAGCTACGTGGGCGCGACCCAGGTGCGGCGCGTGGTGCTAGGTGACGCGGATGTGCAGCCTACTCCCGAGCAACTCGAAAAAATGAAAGCTCTGGTTCGGAAAGCCATGCACGACGGAGCCGTCGGAGTCTCGACTTCGCTGGAGTATGCGCCCGCGCCCTACGCGAAAACCGAGGAGATCATTGCGCTGGCCTCGGAAGCATCGAAGTTTGGTGGCATCTACGCGACCCACATGCGCAACGAGAGCGACAGCGTACTGGAAGCAATCGACGAAGCCGTTCGCATCGGGCGCGAGGCCCACATCCCGGTGGAGATCTGGCACTTCAAAGCGGCGGGCAAGGCCAACTGGGGACGAATGCCGGAAATGGTGGCGCGGGTCAATAAGGCGCGCGCTGAAGGCTTCGACGTGGAAGCGGACACCTACGCCTATACCGCGTGGTCGAACAGCATGTCGGCCTTCGTTCCCGCGTGGGCGCATGACGGCGGCGACGCTAAATTGATTGAGCGCCTGAAAGATCCCACAACCCGCGCCCGCATTCGCAAAGACATGCTGACGCCTTCCAAAGACTGGGACAACGAGTGGGACGAGATCACGGGCCCGCAGGACGTGATGATCAGCGTGGTCCAGAATCCGGCGCTGAAAAAATTTCAGGGCAAGCGGCTCACGGAAGTCGCCAAGATCATGAACGAAGATCCGATGGACGCTCTCTTCGATCTGCTAATCGAAGATAAAGGATTCACCGACTGCGCGGTGTTCGGAATGTCGGAGCCTGACGTCGCGCTGGCCCTGCAGCAGCCGTGGGTTTCCGTCGACAACGATTCATCCGGCACGTCGCCCGAAGGCATTCTCGGGGAGGAGCACCCGCACCCCAGAGCCTACGGCACGTTCCCACGCATCCTGCGAAAATATGTTCGAGAAGAGAAGAAGCTTACGCTGGAGGAGGCAATCCGCAAGTTCTCGGCGCTGCCCGCGCAGCGTATGCGGCTCACGGATCGCGGCGTGCTGAAGCAGGGGATGTGGGCCGACGTGGTGGTGTTCGATCCGGAGACGGTGCGTGATCTGGCAACGTTCGACGATCCGAACCGGCTGTCGGAAGGCATGGCGTACGTCCTGATCAACGGAGTTCCCGTGATCGAAGACGGAAAGATGACCGGTGCGCTGCCGGGAAAAGTGCTGCGGGGGGCAGGCTACGTACCGTAACGTTGTGTCCCGCAAAATCGCAGCATAGATCCAAACGTCTCGCCGCTGCCCAACTGGAGAATCAAGAGCAACCCTCACGGCTTGACGGCGTTCGCTTCCGTACGACTGGCTTTCCCACGACCCACCGGGGCAACATGGGGCTTGGCCAGCGTTCCGGTGAGCGTCCACGATTGCTTGTCGCCACGCGTCAACGTGAAGTCGAAAGCGCTGGCTGGGGAAACGGTTCCCCTCACCTGATAGAGTCCGTCGCGCGATTCCAGCCTGCCCGCGGATAGTTCCCAGGCGCCTTTTTTCAGATGCAACTCTCCGGCGAACCGGTGCACCGGCAGCGGCACGGGCGAGCCTGGAATCTCAATGTGGGGCAGGCTGCCGTTCCGCATCGCGAACTGCAACTTGCCGTCGGAGCGCGCCAGCAACTCACGAAAACTGTCTCCCGACCCCTCCAAATTGAACTTCCCGTCCGCCGTTCCGGCAATCCAGGCGTTGTTCATCAACGTGCTTACCTGCGCCAGCGAGATGTCTTGCAGCGCGCCGGTACCGTGATACCGCGCGGGCTGCGCGGATGAGTCGCGAGTCGAGGCATCGGGAGGCTTTGCATCGTGACTCGAGGCATCAGGATTCGACATATCGACGATCCAGTTTCCCTGATGTGTACCCTGCAGCAGTTGCGCGCGCAGATCGGTCAGTGTGACCTTGCCTCGATCTATTTCCATTTGGGTTGCAACCTGGGTGGCCAACAATTTCTTCAATCCAAACCGGCCGACATGCAAGTCGCCGCGCGCTTGAACCGCGAGCAGTGGCGAGCCGCCGCGGGTTGCGCTGGAATTCGAGATGCGGTACCACGGACGTTTGGCGGGATGCGGCGTGAACCATTCGGCGAGATCTACGGTCGAAAGCTCGTCGGCGGTGAGATCGAAGTGAAACACGCAAGCTGGAGCGATTCCTGAAGCAGCGCAATGGCGAGGCGCTATAACCCCGCCGCTCCAATGAGTGCTTCCGGTACGGGCAGAAATCTTCTGCATCGACACCGCGTCCGAAGTTAGAGACACGGCCGCCGAGACAATCTCAATCGGCGTGTTCAAGCCGCGCATTTCCGCGCGCACGTTGCGCAGTTGGGCGGTCCCCGCCGCAACGGGAACTGCAAAGCCCTGCCACGCCCCCGAAACGCCGACATCCAATTTGGCCGAACCTTCCGCCGCCGGGCGCCCCAACGGCAAGCCCAGGACGTCCTCCAGACGAAACAGGTCTTTGAGTTCCATATCGCCACGCAGAAGAAAGCGATAACCGTCAGCGGATATCCACCCGCCCGCGTTCACAGGCGCGGCAGCGTTTATGGTCAACGTAACCGGCCCCATCCGCAGATGAGGTTCAGCGGGCTCCCGCTCCTCTTCTTTTCTTATTGTCCCTGAATGAGCGGACTTCCCCTCCCGCGAATCCAGACTCACCAGCGTTAGTGGAACCGTGCCGAGCGCCACTTCGTCCTTTCCCGCATTTGACGAGAGGCGCACATCAGTCGCCGCGCCGGTACCGGTCCATGTCGTCAGCAAACTGTGCCGCGCGGTGGAGAGCCGGGTGTCCCCGCCGGGCGGGACGGGCGAGGCGCCCGTCGCTCCACTGTCCCGGGGAACGCTGCGCGTGGCACGGAACTCCGCGTTCAGCGATCCGCTCGCCGTCAGATCGCGAGGAAGTTGCTGTTTCGCTTGTCGCACCAATCGAACCACCGAGGCTAGCGGCACACTCTCGGCCTCAAGCGTGAGGTCATATGCCAACGGTTGTGCCAGCGGCTTAGCAGTCCCGCGCAGGCGGATCCCGCCGCCGCCTACCGGGGATTCGCACAGCAGGCCCTCAAGTAAGCCGGTCGCCACGCTGTATTGTCCCGCGCAATGGGTTGCCAGACGCATGCTCTGGCTGCCCACAACGTCGTAGCGGCGAAAATCTTCGATGGCGGTCTCGCTCTCGATTCGCAGTGCTGCCGGAGTGCCCGCCAGGTTCGCGGTGAGATTCAATCCGCCGCGCCATCCCCGGTCTTTTCCGCTGAGTAATTTCGTAATCTGGCCGAGTTGTCCGTTCTGCCATTGCACGGCGATCTGCACCGGGGTCGACTGCAGGGTCGCAGCGCGCTGCCACGAGGCATTGATCTGGAGCAATCCGGTATCGGTGAGATTGAAATCCGTGCGCACGGGCTCGGCCTTGAGGCGGGCGCCCCAGGAATTTTCCGACTCCTGCCAAAGCGCCACGTCGGCGTCCATCAGCGCGTACGACTTCTTGATCTGTCCGAACTTGAAATTGATGCGGGCGCCGCTGGCTTTGAGATAGGGAAATGCCGGACGGCGTTCGGAAGCAGGCTTGCCGGTCGGAGCCGCGGGAATTTGCGCGTTGCGCTCGATCAGGCTCGCCAGATTCCAGCGGCCTTGGTCGTTGCGCACCAGGTTGATGCTGGGCTCGGTGGCGCTCAGGTTTGCGATCTCCAGTCGTCCGCGAAGCAGCGAACGAAGCCGGATGGCAGCGGAAACTTCCTGCGCGTGGATCATCGGCTCCGCGCTAAATGCGGGATCGTCATAGATGACGAGGCCCTCAAGATCAAAGCCCGGCCGCGGCAGAAAACGCAGGCTTACGTTGTCAAGCGTGGCACGACGGCCGAGAGCGCTGCCGATGGAACTGGCAATCCGGCTTCGCAAATGGTAGACACCGGGCCGCCACAGAAACAGGATCAGCACGAGAGCCGCGACGGCAGCTGCCCCGTACCTCGATCGTAGAAACCGCAAAAAATTCACCGCACGATCCTGAGCGTACGCGACCAGCGCGTTTCATCAAAGAAGTGAATGATGATGTGCGCCAAGAAGCCCAGCCGGTCGCCCGCGCTCCGCATCTGGTACTGGTCGGCCGGAGTGACAAATGACCAGTAGATGAACATGGGACGACCGATCACGTTCTTCCGCGGAATGAAGCCCCAGTAGCGGCTGTCGTAACTCACGTCGCGGTTGTCGCCCATGGCAAAGTAGCTGTCCGGGGGCACGACGATGTCACCGCCCTCGAGGTGCTCAGGCAATTCCTCCGTCCACTTTTCGTTTCTTACGCCATACATCTCCGAAGGGGCCACGGCAGGAAAGTTGTCGCGATAGGGATTGAAATCCGCCAGCTTGTGCTGGGCGTACGGCTCCACGAGTTTTTCGCCGTTGCGATAGACGAAACCATCGCGCAAGTGAATGTGGTCGCCCGGAACCCCCATGATCCGCTTGACGACAAACAGGCCTTGTTCCTCCGGCGACAGGAACACAACAATGTCGTTGCGGCGGATGTCGCGGTAGGGCATCAGAGGCCCCATCCAGCGCGTCGGGGGGGCGAACTGCTCCCGGTTCACGAAGACGTGATCGCCGATGAGCAGCGTGTCCTCCATGGAACTGGAGGGAATTTCGAACGCCTGCAGAATAAACGTGATGATGAACAGGCCGACGACCAGCACTCCCGCCAGCGAGGCCAGGAATTCCACCGTCGTCTCACGCGGCTTTTCGTCCACCGGCTTTCCGTTACCGTTCTTGTTACTTACGATTTCTTCTTCTTTTTTGGGCACGTTTGGTATCCGTTTCTAGGGTCTTCTCTCAACGCATCTTTAGAGCGCAAGATCAGCGCACAAGCCTGAAAGTACGTTCCCAACGCGTGATCTGGAACAAATGAGTTACCGCGTAGGCGAGGTGATAAAGTCTATCACCCACGGTTGGCGATCCGGGAAGATCGTTGTTCATGTTACCCGACGACCAGTAAATCAGAAGCGGGCGTCCGATGATATTTTCGCGCGGCACGAATCCCCAATAGCGGCTGTCCTGGCTGTCGTCACGGTTGTCACCCAGAACAAAATAGTGACCCTCGGGGATAATCAACTGGTGATCTTCCACCAGTTTCGGCATTTCTTTCCACCATCGGGCATCGACTCCGTAGTCGGGAGAATCGATGCGCGGAAAATCGTCGCGATAGGAATTGCGCAGCGCGGTGACATACTGCGCGTACGGTTCCCGCACTGGAACGCCGTTGATGTAAACGCGCTTGTTGATGAGGCGCAGGCGGTCTCCGGGTAAGGCCACCACTCGCTTCACGAAGTCCTGCGCGGGATTCACCGGATAATGAAAGACGATAATGTCGCCGTGCCGGACGTCGCGGTAGGGCAACAGACGGTTCCAGCCGGTGCTGCCGCCGTAGCAAAATTTATCCACCAGCAGGTAGTCGCCGATCAGCAGCGTTTGCTCCATGGATTCCGAAGGGATGGTGAAGGCCTGCAGAAGGAAGGTCACCACAAAAACGGCGATCACGACCGTTCCCGCGACCGATTGAATCGTCGCAGGCCAATCCCCGGCGGAAATTTTTTCGCTCCATGACATAATTCGTCCGCAGAGACGGGGCTTGCCACGTCTCCACAGAGATCAGATGCTTTACGACGCCGTGCCGCCGTCCTTCTCCGCGTTCGGAGGGTGCGCGTCAGGCAACCTGGCCATGTACTCCAGGACCTGCCGCGCCGCTTCCTGTTCGGCTCGCTTTTTGGTCGCGCCCTGCGCCCGCCCCACGAATTGCCTCATGGCAGGCTCCGGCAATCTCACCTCGACGGTGAACGTCTTCTTGTGCTCGGGGCCTTCCTCCTTCACCAGTTCGTAAACCGGCTGCGGTCCGCCTCGGGCCTGCACTGCTTCCTGCAACGCGGACTTGAAATCCATCACCGGGATGTCGCTCGTCTCCAGTTTCATATGCGCCAGCTCTGGCTCCATAATCGCGCGCACGATAAAGTCTCGCGCCACGGCCCACCCGCCGTCGAGATAGAGCGCCGCCAGGATCGCTTCCAGTGCGTCGACGAGGAGGCTTGCCTTATTGCGCCCGCCGCTTTTTTCTTCGCCGCGGCCGAGACGCATGTAATGTCCAATCTCGAGCTGTTCGGCCACGCGCAGCAGATGCCGCTGGCCGACCAGATGAGCGCGCAGTTTCGAGAGTTGCCCTTCCTGGAATTCGGGGAAGCGGTGGAACAAGGCCTCGCTGGCGACGAGCCCGAGCACGGCATCTCCCAAAAACTCGAGGTTCTCGTTATCGCCACTCGACGCACCGGCGCCAGACGAACCACTGGCAGCGCCCAGCGCCTCCAGTTCGCGCGCTTGCGAGCTGTGAGTAAGCGCCTGCTCGAGCAGTTCGTGGCGCTGGAAGCGGTGACCCAGGCTTTCTTCCAGCGCCATGATTTCGCGTGCCTTCATCACAAAGCGGGGCCCTGGCCCTTCAGACCGAATTTGGTAGAGACGAGGGTTGCCGCGTCTCCCTTGCCCGCGCCTGAGACCGTGCCGTTGGGGAGACCAGGCAAAGCCCGGTCTCCGGGCAACGGCGGCTAGTTCTTCGGCGGAGTCGGCGGCTGGGCCGGAGCCGGAGCTGGAGCCGGGGCCGCGCCTCCAGTGAGTTGTTGCAAGCGGTCGCGTTCGCGGCGCGCCGGGGTTCCAATCGGGGTGTTTTCCTGCGTCATTCCCACCACTCGGTTTGCCGCCTTGAGCGCGTCCGGGTACTTTCCCTGCTTATCGAGCGCCAGCGCCAAACGGAGGATGACCACCGGATCGGGGTCGCTAGGGTACACGTCAATGGACTTCTGCAGATTATCCTGCGCTCCCGGGAAATTCTCTTTCTTGAACTCAATCGTGCCGAGAATCGAATACGCCTGCGAACGCAGCAGCGCTTTGTAGGCGTCGATCTTCTCCTGAGGCGCGCCCGCCGGGACGCTAATGTCGGTGTCCACCGTCTGAGTCGCCTTCTGCGCCAACGACGTGGCTTCGCCGAAACGTTGATCCTTGTCGATATCGGAGTCACGCGTTTTCTCGGCAATGACCTCGGCGACGATCACCAGAGCCTCGGGATTGTCCGCGTCAAGGCTCAGCACCTTGCGGCCCGTGGCCTCGGTCTTGTCGGCGTTGTTGGCATTCTGATAGAGCCGCATCGCGGTCTGATAGAGCAGCACGCGAAGTTCGCTGTCGGGGAACTTGGCGGCAAAATCGTCAGCCGCCTTCTCGATCGCAGCCGCGTCGGTATTGGCTGCCGCCGCTTTCCATGCGGTCAACTCCGCCTCGCTCTTGGCTTGCGGTGGACGCTTCCCCTGTGGCGCCGCCGGGGCGCCCGGAGTTGCAGGCGCCGCTTGACCCGCTGCCGGCGGGGTCTGTGGCGCCGGTTTTCCGCTGTTCTGGGCCGCGGCCCAAAGCGCGAAACTCAGTATCCCTAGAATGACTGCTGCTCGCTTCATACTGGTCTCCCATAATGCAAGATTTCGGACATCATAATTCCGAGCTTTCAAAGATGCGAACCTTCAAAGATGCCTATGATATCTCAGGCGTTCGTGCCGTGTCCCGCAAGTTTGCGGCATAAAACGCTGCCGGGCGCCAAAACGCATGTCGCCAATTTTCAGGCACGGCGCGGGCGCGCATGCCCCCGGCCTTACTCCGGCTCTTTCTTTACCGGAGGCTCATACGGTTGCTCGATGCCCTTTTGCGCCGCCAGCTTCGCTTCCGGAAGTGCTCCGGCCGAGCTCAGGGCCGCCCGATATTCGTCCACCGCGGCGAGGCGGTCTTCCTTCAAATCAAAGATACGCCCCAGGTAAATATGAGACCAGGCGATCACTTTGGGTTCATGCGCCGTCTGCAGCGCCTTTTCAAAGTAGGTGCGCGCCCCTTCCATGTCACGATTCGCGGTGGCGACTTCCGCCAAAATAAACAGCGCGCGTCCCGAATCTCCTTCCTGATCGTCGAGCGCCTTTTGCGCCAGTTTCTGCGCCGTTTCCGGATCGCCCGCCGCCAGCCGCCGCTCCGCGTTCAGCAGCAGGTGCTCGGCATCGCTGCCCGCCGGGCGCAGAAGTTCGGGCGCCGCCTCGGCCGCAAACTGGATCTGGGAAGCCCGCTTCTTTTCTTTAGGGACATCAATCTGGCCGACCATTTCCGCATAATCGCTGCGCATCCCCGCCGTATCTCTTTCGAACCTGCCCAGCGCGTCGTAGAAATAGCGCGTCAGGATGTAGCCTTCCTTGTCGGCTTGGTCGATGCTCTTGGCGCGCTCGGTCTCCGGAGTCTTCACCGGAAGTGTCCGCTGCTCAATCGCCCGCACCAGGCATTCGGTGACCAGCAGCGAAATGTTGCTCTTGAAGGCTTCGTCCATGGGCGCGTTCTGCACGGTTTCGAGCAACGGTACCAGACGATTGAACGAGTCGCCGTTCTTCAGCGCCAGCGGATCCAGCAGGTAATGCAGATACGTATGCCGGATCTGCTGCATCTTAATCGCCGTGCTCGCGGTCGGTGAAATGACGACGTAGTAATCCGAGGCGTAGTTGCGCGCATTGGTCTGGCCGGGCGCGCCCATCGCGTCCAGATAGACGGTGAACTGGCGTCCCAGGTAACCTGCCGACGGCATCCTTAGGTAGATCTCGGTGTCGAACGTCATCTTCGCCAGCGGAGCATGATAGACCTCGGTCAACTCCGTGTAGCGCGCGCGGTGCCGCTCCCAGATGGCGTGCAAGCCAATCTTTTCGTAGAAGGCCTGCACGAGCGGCGCGATGCCGGCCACCGCCGCGGCATCGGGCGGCAATTCCGCCGGCTTCGCTTTCACCGTGAAGGTTGGCGGCTCCCCCAGATAGAGGGACAGCGATACATAGTGGGAGAGGTCGTGTGCGGGCTCCGGCGCCTGGTGCTGCCGGTAAAACAAGCACATCGGGCTCACCACGTCGTGAGCCCCGGCGGTATTCTCCACCGCCTTGGCCACTTCCAAGCGGATTTGCATGCGCAGGGGGTCCGATACATTCAGCTCCTGGTCATAGCCGCACGTATTGATGGCGGTCAGCACCGTGAACAGGGTCTCGCTGGTTTCGAGCGATACCTGCGGCGCGCCCTGCGCCCAGCCATGCGCAACCATCAGCACGACCGCCAGGCCAAAGGCGAACGCCAGTCGAATAAACTGTGCCGGGAGGTCCCTTCTGATCTCAGGCATAGACGGATTATCTAACAACTAGTGTACGAACTGGTCAATTCGCGGTCAAACACTCATTCGGCACTCATTCAGCGTGCGGGAGTGAGGGCGGCGAAGGAACGGGCGGGAACGTTAAGCCAAGTCCCGAAGTGGCTTACATGTGTCATAATGTAAGCCACATGGATACTACGTTTACCGTGGTCAGTTCGAAAGGCCAAATCGTGATTCCCGCCGCTCTGCGCGAGAAACTGGGGATCAAGACCGGAACCCGGCTGGCCATCCGCAGCGAGGAGAACCAGTTGATCCTGCAGCCCATCACCAGGGAGTTCATCAGCAGCCTGGTCGGTTGCTGCAAAGGCGAGGACTCGCTGGTGGAAGCCCGCGAACGCCAGCATCGGGTGGAGAAGTGACAGGAACCTACGTCCTCGATGCCAATGCGGTACTGGATCTGATCGAGGCGGGGCCGGGGGCGCGAAAAGTGGAGCGTCTGCTCCAGTCGGCTCTCCAGCAGCGGAGTTCTGTGCTCATCTCCGTGCTGAATTGGGGCGAGGTCTTTTACCTGCTATGGCAGCGGCGCGACGAGGAAACGGCCCGGCGAACGATTGCCAATCTCTCGCGACTTCCGCTCCGGATTATTCCCGTCGATCTTTCTCAGGCGCTCAAAGCGGGCGAGATCAAGGCGGTGCACAAAATTCCTTACGTGGATTGTGTGGCGGCTGCTCTGGCCGTGCTGCAAGAAGCCACCCTGGTCACTTCGGACCGAGATTTCGAAAAACTCGGACGCCAATTTCCGATCTTGTGGATCGCACGTGCTTGAATAGCCGGAGAGTTACCCCTTCACGCTGATCTTCGAAAAAGAAAGCACGGCCGTCCCCGAAGTCGGCCTTCCCATCGAAAGCGCCGGATGGAAGGTCGTGAAAATCAGGAGGTTCTTCAACTGCGGCAGCACGGACTGGGCGTCGTCGGGCTGCGACAGGACGCGATAGTCGTCGATCCGGCCGTTGGCATCCACGTGAGCTTCAACCACCACCGCCTCGTCATCCGTATTGCCTAGTGTCGTCCCGAAGGCCGACCGTTCCAACTGCGGTCCGGTGTAGAGCATCAGCGGAACGTCTCCGCTGCTCGCCCGCAGTTCGGCGGGCAGGGCAAAGAAGCCCAGCAGCAGTCCGAAAAACAACACCGCGCTGACCAGTCCCGCCGTCGCCGGAACCATGAAAGCATTGAGCGCATTTTGCAACCGCACCAGCACACCTTCAAACCGCGGATGCCGCCCCTGTGCCGCTTCGCGCGAAATCGCAACCCGCAATTTCAACGCCAGGTCGGCCGGGGCCTGCTTCGGACCCAGACTGGCCAGCAACTGCTGCGTGCGCTGCATCGCGGCATACTCCCGCGAGCAAGCGGCGCATTGTTGCATATGGCGCGTGAGCGCGCGCATTTCCGAACCGCTCACCCGGCCGTCGAGATACGGCGAGAACAACTTCTTGATCTCAGCGCAGTTCATGGTGTCACCTCAACTTCAACTTCTCGGCTGCCACGCGAACCGCTCCGTCGATCGTTGGCAGGCACGCTGGCAGGCACGAGCAGTCCCAACTCTGGCCCCACTTCCCGGACATATCCGGCTAATCTCTTGCGCAACGCGTCGCGCCCGCGAGTGATGCGCGACTTCACTGTTCCCAGCGAGACCGCCAAAACCTCCGCGATCTCCTCGTACGACATGTCTTCCAGGTCGCGCAGGATCAGCGCGGTCCGATACGGTTCGGGCACCTGCTGCAGGCCCTGCTCCACCGCCGCGCGCACCTCGCTATGCGCGCACTTTTCAAACGGAGATTCGCCCGGATCCACCAGCCGGTCTTCTCCGGGAAATGCGTTCTCTCCCGCGGCTGAGCCATCAATCGGCGTTTCCTGTGCCTTGTGCCGGAACCACCACCGCCTGCGATTCGCCGCCTCGTGCAGTGCAATGCGGTAAATCCAGGTCTTCAGGCTCGACTCGCCGTGGAATTGCTTCATTCCGCGGAAGATTTTCAGAAACACTTCCTGGGTCGTGTCCGCGGCGTCGGACGGGTCATTCGTGATGCGGTAGATGAGGCCGTAAATCGGCTGGTGAAACTCGCCGATCAGCCAAGAGTAGGCCTCTTCCGAACCCGCCTTCAGTTCAGCAATGACGGCGGATTCCTCATTTCGGGCCCCGATCGCGCTGGCAAGTTCGCCCAATGTCGTAACTCCCGCCATAACGGCGTTGCCTCCAATTATAGAGTCACTCCAGCTCCAGCGGTGGGAATCTTAATTCCTGCTGACACGATTCCCCGATAGCCCTTCCCGCTTAACTACTTAGACTCCGGGGCGGGCCGTGGAGTTCCCAGGGTTAAGTCCAGTATTTGCAACCCGTCGGCGACAGGCGCTCGCACGAGGCTAAAGCGCGAGGCGTTTTCCTTTACTTGCGACACGACTGAACAGCTTGCGGAAAAGCTCACTATCAGGTGCCCAGCCCCTAAAGAGGTGATTGATTTCGAAGGACTTGCGGTATCGTTAAAGCGATACCCTGATACAAAACCGGAGTTCTTCCGCAAGCTGTGAAGTCGCGCCCTTCCCAAGACCTGCTCGGACCAAGGTTTTTCCGCGGCCTGCTAAGGGAGGACGGTCGCTGGCGCTGCGATCCGTCACTTCAGATCGCAGCGCCGTTGCCGTCATGGAGGCAGGCTAGGAACGCTGCTTACTTCTGCTAGCTACTGGACTTTTATCTTGCCGCCGCCGGTAGCGATGGGGCGATCGATTCCGTACGGGTAAGTATTGGGGCTGGATTTTGTCGTCTGGACAGCATTAGACGAAAAGCCGCAGGCGGCTGACGACGCGAGAGTTGTGAACGGGTTGCCTTTTGCGCCCCAAGTTATAGGGTATTGGACGCAGGGCTGGTCGTCAGAATAAATAGCCGCACTGCCCAGTTTAGGAATTGCCGCGGTCGCGGGATAGATTTCCGATGCAATAATCTGGATCTTCAGCGGGACCGCGTCGCCCAGTTGGATGGAAAAGGGCCCATATTCGTCCCCATTCTCGTCGAATATGAGATAGTTCACGCTTCCTTCGGCGGGACTGGGTGTCAGCACCGGCGAGACTTCATTATTTTCCAAGTCGGTTACGTCGGAGAACAGAGTCGGTCCCGGGCCAGAGGGCGCTTGAGGGGGATTGGGGTTGAACTGAATCAAGCTGATTTCTTGTCCGGAGTTGTTGGTGAAAGTGATCGTCTGCCCAACCCCAAGCTTGGCGCCTTGTGGCGTGGGGGTGAACGTCGAATCGATCGTGATGTTCACCGCTGCAAGGTTATCTTCGTACGGAATGTTGCGCGCTGCGGACATGGCTGGCTCCTTTTCGATTGAATTTGGTTACTTACCGCGGGGCCGGAAACTGGGATCCGAGATCAAGCCTTGCAGATCCGGAACATTCCTCAAGTCCGCAAGGGCGTAGCCTTTTTGCAGGCTCTTCTCGATATACTGCAACGCCTGGGCGCGATCACCCAGGTCTTCGTAGGCTTGGCCGGCGTTTTCCAGAACGTTCGGGTCGTCGGGCGCAAGCGCGAGTGCCGATTGTATGCGAGGAATGGCCTTTTCGCGAAGCCTTTTCTTGGCGTAGAGCAGCCCCAGGTTGGACTGCGCAACGGCGTCGCGCGGCGTGTCCCGGACCGTCTGCTCCAGCAGGGCGATTTCGCGGTCCCACGCTTTGCCTTCCTTTTCTTTGTCCTTGAGGCCTTCGTAGGCGATCGCCAGGTTGCCCCACACAACATACTCCTTGTCGTTCAATTGCAGGGCTTTCTCCGTCGCGGCTGCGGCTTCGGCGTATTTCTGCTCCTGGTTATAGAGATATCCAAGGTTGGCATAGGCGGGGTAGCTGGGCTCAAGGGCAAGCGATTTCCGCAGCATCTGCTCAGCTTCGGGGTAGTGCGTGGACCCCATGTCCGTGTAAACCCCGCTTAAGTTGAGATAAAGCGCCCAGTTGTCGGGAGTGAGTTCGATGGCATGGCGAAACTGCGCTACCGCTTCGTCGTAGCGCTGGTGGTCGTCCAAAAAATTAGCGAGGTGGTTGTAGCCTTGCCAGAAATCGGGACGAAGTGCGATGGCCTTTCTGTACGCAGCTTCAGCGTCGGCGGTACGTCCCGCGCTGTCGTAAGATTCAGCCAGGCCCATGACTGCGTCCGCGTTGCGCGGGTCGAGTTGCAGCGCGCGCTCGTACTCCTGCAAAGCGAGATCATATTTCCCAGTGTTTTGGTGGATATTCCCCAGCGTCACATAAACCACGGGCAAGCGATCGTCCAACTGCTGCGCTTTCTGGCAATTCGCCAGAGCTTCATCGATCCACTTTTTATCTTTGTCCAGCCGGTACTTCAGGCGGTAGGCTTCGCCGAGCTGGGCAAATCCCAGGGCAAAGCGGGGATCCTCCTTCACCGCACTATTAAGCGCCGCAATCGCCTGGTCGAGATTCCCCGGCTTGTCAAAGCGCTGCGTGTAGCCGAGCGCTTTCAGGTACAACTCATATGCCCCGGCATTGACCGCGCTCCCTGAAGAGCGCAGCATCTCCGGCGTCATGTCGATGCGCATGAGCTTGGCCAGTCGCGCCACCACCTCGTCTTCCAGCGAAGAGAAATCTCCGGCTCGATCTTCCAGCGTCACCGAGCCGACCTGGCGCAGGGTCTTCGTGTTCACCAGATTCACTGTCAGGTGGATCGTCTGCCCCTCGCGCCGCAGACTTCCTTCCACCGCCATCGTCGCTCCCAGTTGCCGTAGCGCCGATGCCGGATCGGCAATTTTCTGCCGCCGCACCTCGCTCGCCGGCACCACCCACAGCGACTGCTTCCCCGACTCCAGGTTCGTAAGGCGGCTGGCCAGGCTGTCCATCAGTCCGGCGGACACCTCTTCATTCGCCGGATCATTGCCAACATTCTCAAACGGCAGCACAGCAATGTGCTCTTCCGGGCGGCCAAACCATCCCACCACGCGGTCGCGCACCGGCGGCAGGAACGAGAGCGCCGCCAGTATCACCGCTGCCACGGCCACTCCGGCCAGCCACCGGGGCCACTTCGGCGCCGCCGTGGCCGGCACGCCCCACAGGGGACGCGACGCTTCTGCAATCTGCTTCCGTAGTTCCGACGCAAGTTCCGACCCGGTCAGCGTCGCCGTTCCGGACGACGGCCGACTGGTGGTTTGCGCCGTCGCCGCGGGATCGAGACGGCTGCGCACGTCCTTCAGGTCGGCCACCATCTCGCGGCAGCTCTGGTAGCGCGTCGCCGGTTCTTTCGACAGCGCACGGTAGATCACGCGCAGCAGATCGAGCGGAATCTTGTCCGGCATCTCATCGAGTGATCGCGGCGGCTCGTTCAGGATGGCGAAAATCGTCCCCGCGGGCGTGTCCCGCAAAAAAGGATTCTTCCCCGCGACCATCTCCGCCAGCACAATCCCCAGCGACCATATGTCGGTACGCTGGTCGACCAGTTTTCCGATTGTCTGCTCCGGCGACATGTAGCCGATCGTTCCCGCCGTGCTGATACTCTGCGTGCTGCCCGTCGACGACGCCAGCCGCGCCAGCCCGAAGTCCACAATCTTGGCCACTCCACTCTGCGTCAGGATCACATTGGAAGGCTTAATATCGCGGTGCACCACCGTGCCCGCATGAGCCGCCGCCAGGCCCTCCCCCATTTGGATCGCGATGTCGACCGCTGCCGCCACGGGCAGCGGACCACTGAGCATCTTTCGCGCCAGCGTTTCCCCGACGTAGTACGCCATCACGATGAAGGTGCGTCCGTCGCCGGTTTCCTCCAGTCCGTGGATCGCGCCAATGTTGGGATGGTCGAGCGAAGACGCCGTCCGCGCCTCGCGCAGAAACCGCTCTTTGTCCTCGCTGCTGGAAACCAGGTGCTCAGGAAGGAACTTCAGCGCAACCGTGCGCTCCAGCTTCACGTCGAGCGCGCGATATACCACGCCCATGCCCCCGGCTCCGGCCAGGCCGAGGATTTTGTAGTTGCCGACGAGATCTCCCGCGGACAGAGTGGCGTTTACCTCAGACACCGAGCGTCCCCCAATGCGGATCAACCCCAACGCTCGCAGCGATTATCGGCACCGGGACAGAATCGATCCGGTTCCGAGCCACGATGATATACGCTACCTCATTTTATTCAGCCAAGAAAGTGGCCAGAACTGCACGCGATGCCGACGCCGCCTGCCTCACTTCGTTACTTCGGCGGCGCGGCGCTCGGCGGAGTGGCCGTCGGCGTAGTCGTTGCCGGCGGCTTCGGCTTCGTCACTTTCTTTTTCACCGGCGGCTTCGCGGGAGGCTCGGTGTCATCGACCACGATCTTTTTCGGCGGCGGAGGTGGCGCCGCGGTCAGCGTCTTGATCTGCGCCCGCAACCGCGTCAACTCATCTTCCTTGCTGGCCGTCAGTTTCTGCATGCGCTCGGCGAACGCTCGACGCGCGCTCTCGAGTCCGGTCATATCGTTGCCCAGGTTCTGAAATTCGTCTTTCGATCCGAATGCTCCCGCCGATTCCACCACCGAACCAAAGACGTCATACAGCGCATCGAGATTGCGGTAGAGCTTGAAACTGGTTGTCAGATCTTCTGGCGAATTGTTCAGCAGCGCAATCGTTTCCGGCAAGGCCGATTGCAGATTGCGCTGAATGGACTCCACGTTCGCCACCGTCTGCCGCTTGGTCGCGCCGTCGGTCTTCCATTTCTCGATGCGCGCTTTTCCGAGATCGGATTGCATGCTCTGCGCGGTCTGCTGCAATTGCGCCAGGATGCCGTTCAATTCGCTGACCGAAGCATAAGCCACCGGCGGCTGCGCCGCGGTGGCCACGCCCGTCGCATCTTGCGCGGCCGCCGCCGGCGCAAGCACCATCACCAGCACGGCCATGAGACAAAGAAGGAAACGAACGAGAGTATTGCTCGAGTTCAACATGGGGCTCCGATTGTATCCTTTAGTATTTGAAACCCTATCCTAGTTGAGTTCGGCTGCCGGAGTCGAGTTTGACGCGGCGGCAAAGCTAAGCGAGAATTGAACGAGTGGGCCTGTGGCGCAGCTGGGAGCGCGCTTCCATGGCATGGAAGAGGTCGTCGGTTCGATCCCGACCAGGTCCACCAAATTCTCAAACAGCTGCAGACTCCTTACCCTTCCCGCATGTATTTCGGCGCGCCCATTTTTCAGGATGCATGGAGTTCACTTATCCCGGCGGGGTTGCAGCAGCACGTAGGCTCCGATGCCCATCCAGACGACGTTGAGGGCAGCCGACGGATATGCGCCGTTCCAGCCGCTATTCACGACAAAGCCAGCGGAGCCGACTACATTCATCCACTGGTAGACAGATGAGCGGCCGTGCAACTTTCCCAGCGACAGAAGCGCGTAGGCAGCCAGGATCAGCGCCGCGCCGACCCATCCGACAATTTCCACAAAGTAGTGCATCGAACCCCCATGCGCGAGCACAGCGGCTGCCGTACTCACGCGTTCGTACATTGAAGATGACTCCCAACCCTCGGTTTACTGTCTGATCCTCGGGTTCACTGCCGAGTACAGCAAGTCAGTTAGAAAATTCACCGCGACATACGTCAATCCAATCGCCAGAATGCATCCTTGCACCAGGTAGTAATCGCGGTTGGCGATGGCTTGGATGGTCAGACGTCCGATTCCGGGCCAGGAGAATATGGTTTCGGTCACAATCGCTCCGGCCAGCAGCGCGCCGAATTGCAATCCAAGGACGGTCAGGATCGGGATCATGGCGTTGCGCAGCGCGTGACGATAGACGACCGTGCGCTCCGGCAGACCCTTGGCGCGGGCGGTGCGAATGTAGTCTTGGCCTAATTCTTCGAGCATTGACGTGCGCACCATGCGAGTCAGGATCGCGGCCAGCGCTCCGCCCATGGTGATGGCTGGAAGCACGAGATGGGCGAGGCTGCCGGAACCGGAGACGGGGAGCCATCCCAGCTTGACCGCGAAGATCAGGATCAGCACTGGACCCAGCGCGAAGTTCGGAAAAGACAGGCCGAAGAGGCTTACTACGCTTAGTGTGCGGTCATCCCACAGATTGCGCCGCTGCGCCGAGCGCACGCCGGCTGGAATCGCCAGCACAATCGCCACGAACAACGACGCCAGTGTGAGTTGTAACGTAAACGGGTAGCGCTTTGCGATCAGGCTGGTCACTCCCTGGTTAAAACGCAGCGACTTGCCGAGATCTCCGTGCAGCACGCCTCGCCAGTAATTCAGGTATTGCTGTCCGAGCGGCACATCGAGCCCATAGGCGTGCCGGGTCGCCTGGATGTCACCGGCGGCCGCGCCTTCTCCTAGCATCTGCTGAACCGGGTCGCCGGGGACGAAATGAATCAGCAAAAAGACGGTGGAGACGACTAGCCAGATAACGGGCAGGGTGTAGAGCAGCCGCCTGAAGATTTGATGGAGCATAACGACAGCTATTCTCTCAATTCAATCGGCGAGATCAAAGCCTGCTGCCTAAGCTTGCAGTCGCGGCAATTCGGATCGTATCATCCCCCGATGAAGCGCTTCGTCGAGTATCAGCCCAAGGGATCGACACGGGAGTACTTCTTAGGGGCATGGAAGCTGGTTTCGACAGAATACAAGTATTCCGACGGCCACACGGCGCCCTATCCCGACCTGGGGCGGGACGCCGCGGGTTTCCTCATGTACACTCCCTCCGGCCACATGTGCGCCCAGTTGATGAAACCTCGACGCCCTCGTTGGGCGGAAGCGAACACGCCAACCGCGCCGGAAGCTACCTCTGCCCTCGATGGATTCATCTCCTACTGCGGAGCCTTCGAGATACGCGAAAACGAGCACATCATGATTCATCATCCGGACACCGCGTGGTCCCCCAACTACCCGGGAACAGTTCTGGAGCGGCCGTATCGCCTGGTGAACCAGGACTGCTTTTCCTTCCGCGGTGCGGGCACCGAAAAGCAAAAGGACGGAACAGAAGTTCCTGTGATTTGGACAATTACTTGGGAACGGCTGAAGTAGTCAAATCTCCAGCTGGTTGGGCTGAGACTGCGGGCACCGGCTCGATCCGGACGATGGCGACGCGATGGCCGTCCATCTTCTCCACGACAAAACGCCGGCCTTCATAATCGAAGGTCTCGCCGCCGGTAGGCATCTTCTGCAATCGCGACAGCACGAAGCCGGCGAGTGTCTCGTAGCCTTCGTCTTCTGGAAGCTTCAGCTCGTACTGGTTTTCGAGGTCGCGAATATTGACCGCTCCGTCGAGCACGAGCGGCGCATTGGCATCGGCCACCGGCTGCGTGGAAGCGACGTCGAATTCGTCTTCCACTTCGCCGACCAACTGCTCAAGCACGTCTTCGACGCTAATCACTCCGGCCGTGGAGCCGAATTCGTCGACCACCACCGCCAAGTGCCGCTTGCGGTGCTGGAATTCGCCGAGCAGTTCGAGCAACGACTTGGTTTCGGGCACCACCAGCACGTCGTGCATGATCTGGCTGATCTTCATCTGCGCGACGCGCAGGGCGGCGGGAGGAATGGCGATGGGGCCAAGCCGCAAGCGGGTCCAGCGCATCAGATCCTTGGCGTAAAGCACGCCGATAATATGTTCGGGACCGCGTTGCGGATCGTAGATCGGGACGCGCGAGTGTTGATCGTCGACCACGCGCGAGAGCGCTTCGTCCAGGTTCAAGTCGGAGGGCAAGGAAAAAATTCTGGTCCGCGGCACCATCACCTGGCGCGCGGTGATGTCATCCAGTTCGAGGGCATTGAGCAGCATTTCTTCCTGCGCGTTCGAAAGCTGCCCGGAGTGGTGGGCGGCGGTGATGATCAGCTTGAGTTCGTCCGGAGAATGAATCGAACCGCGGCGAATCTCGCGCGTTCCGAAGGCGCGCAGGACAAAACCGGCCGAGGCGCTCAGGGCCATCGTAAGCGGCCGCGTGACCGTCAGGAAAACGTCCATGGGCGCCGCGACTGCCAGCGCGACCCGCTCGGCCCGTTGTAGCGCGAGCGACTTCGGCACCAGTTCGCCCATGATTACGAGCAGGCTGGTAATGATCACAAACGCCACCGCGACGGCCACGGCATGAGCGTAGATCGCCGCATGTGGCACGCTTCCGATCCAGTTCTCGAACAGGCGCGCCAGAGCCGGTTCGCCCAGCCAGCCCATGGTCAGGCTGGTCGCGGTGATTCCCAGTTGCACTCCGTTGACGACTCGGCTGAGTTGCTGGTGAAGTTTGAGGACGGTGCGAGCCCCGGCGCGGTGGGCTTCGATCAACTGCTGGATGCGGGTTTCGCGGACGCTGACCAGCGCGAACTCGGCCGCGGCGAAGAAGGCATTGACCGCCACCAGGAGCAGGATGACGAACACCCGCAGCAGCACGTACGCAATCATGGAACTCTAATTTTAACATTCCAAAGGGATAATCGCTCGGGAATCGGCATTCCCGGAACCCAATTCGCGGGCTTTTGGCACTCGCTGGCAGTACAATCCAGTGAACCCTTGCGCCCTTGGAAGAACGAGAAAATGAGTGTTTGCGAAAGTGATCGCTTTCTTTTTCGTTGTCCGGCGGTCTAAGTAAGTGCGGGGCGCCTGAGAATTTTTGCGGAACTATTGCGAGGTTCCTCCCGTAACAAGTAAGTGCATGCCGGTTTTAAGATTTGAAATCAAGCAGGAGGCGGTCGTGGAAGGTAACGGCAATGGCAAGAAAAAGCGGCGCAAACGAATCATCTGGATCTCGATAGCAGCAACTGTTGTCGTCCTGGTGGTTGCCGTCGCGCTGATCGCATCCACCGGCGGCACCAAGATCGACCCCTCGAAGCTCGCCAAAGTCGAGAAGGGAGACCTCGCGAAAAGCGTGGTGGCCACCGGCAAGATCGAGCCCATCACCAAGGTCGAGATCAAATCCAAGGCCAGCGGCATCGTGAAAAAGCTCTATGTCGATTACGGCGACAAAGTGAAGAAGGGTCAGGTACTCGCCGAACTCGACAGGGAAGAGATTCAGGCTCGTGTCGACCAGGCCCGTGCGCAATTGGAGGGCTCGAGCGCCAGCCTGAACGGCACCCGCGCAGATCTGGAGCGCGCCAAGGTCGATGCCGAGGGCCCCGACGTTCCGCTGCTGAAACGCGCCTATGAGCGCGCCCAGGGTATGGCGAAGGACGGCGTGGTTTCCGCTTCCGCGCTCGACGACGCTGAAAAAAACTACGAGATGGCGCTGAACAAGCAAAATGTGGCCAAGGCGCAGTTACGAGTCTTGCAGGCCAAAATTGGCCAGGCCGAGGGACAGTTGTCGCAGGACCGCGCCAACCTGAAACAACTGGAAGAACAGCTGGGCTACACCACGATTGAGTCTCCGATTGATGGAATCGTCCTTTCGCGGGACGTCGAAATCGGCGACGCGGTCAGCTCTATCCTGGTGTTGGGCTCGACGGCCACGCTCGTCATGACGCTCGGCGATACCAGCGAAGTTTATGTAAAGGGCAAAGTGGACGAGAGCGACATCGGCAAGGTGTATCTGGGACAACCCGCCCGGATCAAAGTCGAGTCGTTCAAGGACAAGACCTTCACCGGCAAAGTGACGAAGATCTCTCCCATGGGCGTAGAGAAAGATAACGTGACGACGTTCGAGGTGCGCGTCTCGATCAACAACCCCGAGGGCGTCCTGAAAGCCATGATGACGGCCAACGCCGAGATCATTCTCGAAGAACACAAGAACGTGCTCCAGATCCCGGAAGGCTCGATTATTTACGACAAGGATAAGAAGGCATCGGTCGAAATACCGGATCCCAAAGCCAAAGAAGGCAAGAAGAAGATCGCCGTCAACATCGGCATCTCGAATGGCGCCAAGACCGAGTTGCTATCGGGGCTGAAAGAAGGCGACCAGGTGGTGTTGCAGTAAGAAAAGGTCTCAGGTCTCAGGTCTTAGGTCTTAGGTCTCAGGTCTCAGGAAAAACACAGGACCAGCTGCACTGATCCTGAGACCTGACACCTGAGACCTGAGACCTCAACTTCCCGGAGGCAAATTGCCATGACTCAGATTTCTTCTCATCGAGCCGTTCGCGCGCTGATTTTTATTTTGGCCAGCTCTCTGGCCTGTTTCGCCGGGGTCATCGGAACTTTTGACCGGTCGTTCCAGGTCAATGGCCCGGTCGATCTCGAAGTCCTGACTCGCTCCGGCGACATCACCGTTCGCAACGGCGCTGCGGGCACGGTCTCGATTCACGCCAAGATTCACTCCAGCAGTTCTTGGTTCGGCGGCGACCACAAGGCGGAGGTGCAGGAACTGCAGAACAACCCTCCCATTCGCCAGAACGGCAACAGCATCCGCATCGACTACGTGAACATCAACAACATTTCCGTTGACTACGAAATCACCGTCCCCGAGAGCACCGCGATTCGTGCCCACACCGGCAGCGGCGATCAGAATGTCGAAGGCCTCAAGGGCAACATCGATCTGGAGAGTGGATCGGGCGACCTGCGACTGGCGCGACTCACCGGTGAGATGCGTTTCCAGACGGGATCGGGAAATGTTAAGGGGCGCGAGCTTTCGGGTCCAGCGAAGATCAAGGCGGGCAGCGGCGACATCGAAGTCGAAGAAACGGGCGCGGGCGACGTAGAGATACGCACCGGATCAGGCAACATCACCGTCAACGGCATCAATGGCGGATTCCATGCCGAAGCGGGCAGCGGCGACATTCACGGTAAAGGCCTGCCCAGGAACATGTGGAGCGTCCGCACCGGCTCGGGCAACGTGAACCTGAGTGTGCCCTCGGACGCAGCCTTCGATGTCGACATCTCCTCGAATTCCGGAACCGTCACGCTCGGCCATCCCGTGACTACCACCATCCAGGGCCGCATTCAGGATTCGAAGAAGAGCGTGGTCGGTAAAGTGCGCGGCGGCGGCCCAGTGCTTTCGGTTCATACCGGTTCCGGCGACGTGCAAGTCGACTAGAAACGTGACCGCCGACGAAGCATGGTGGAGGGGCGCGCGTCTCGCGAGCCTGCCCGTTTTGCCGAAGCCCCGAGCGAAGCCGAGGGGGAAGTCGAAGGGTCCTGCTGGGCCCGGATGCCCGGCGCTCCACCCAGAACTTGCCTTGACGTGCTATCGTGCGGCGTCCGATACTTTCGTGGAGTTCCTGAAACTTTCAGGTTCCACGAGGTAACCGATTGGAACGCCACCCGATCATCACTCTCACCACCGATTTCGGACTCAACGATCATTTCATCGGCGCCATGAAGGGGGTTATGCTGGAGATTGCCCCCGAGGCGCAGATCATCGACATTAGCCATGCGGTGCAGCCCTTCGACATTCTGGATGGCGCACTGACCGTTTCGCAGGCCTACTCCTACTTCCCTTCCGGCACAGTGCATATGGTCATCGTCGATCCTGGAGTGGGGACGGCGCGGCGGCCCGTGCTCATGACCGGCGACCGCCATCTGTTTGTGGCTCCCGACAACGGCGTGCTTTCCCTGGTCTACGACCGCGAAGAGCGCATCTCCGTCCGTCACATCACCGCCGAGCATTATTTCCTGCAACCCAGCAGCAACACCTTTCACGCGCGCGACATCTTCTCGCCGTGCGCGGCTTATCTCGCCAAGGGAGTCGAGCCCGATCGCTTTGGCGAAGAGATCACCGACTATGTCCGCTTTGGCGCGCCTCGTCCCAAACCGGTGGATGAGCACACGCTGCGCGGAATCGTGCTGAAGGTCGATCGTTTTGGCAACCTCATCACCAACATCACTCCGCAGGATGCGCCCCAGCTTTTCGAAGCCGCGCCGCCCGCCTTCAAGATCGCGATTGGAAGCAAGGCGCAGGCCACGCGCATGTGCGCCAGCTACGCCGAAGGTAGCCCCGGCGAAGTCTTCGGAATCCTCGGCAGCATGGGTTTTCTGGAAGTCGCAACCAACCGTGGTTCAGCCTACCAGGCACTGGGCGCGGGCAAAGGCAGCGAAGTCAACGTGGTCATGGGTTAGCAATTAGCATTTAGCACTTAGCCAAGAACCCTTCGACACTGCTCTGTTTCCGCACGGACGAGTGAAAACCCGATGGGCGGTGATCTGGTTTTCCCTTAAGCCAATGGGTGAATGTTGAGTGGTAAATGCTAAGTGCTAATTGCTGCTCTTCGCCCCCGGATGGACGTAGCGATCCATTTCCGCCGTCCACTTCAGGAAGCGCCACAGGTTGCCGCGCTCCGTCCACATAAATCCCCAGAATTCGAGGAATCCAATCTGGGTCATTTTGACGCCGGTGTAGGTCTCGATCCGCCACAGGAGATAGGGACTGCGCCAGGGAGCAATCCGGTGGCCCCTTGTGGAGTTCCAAAGAAAGCGCAGCATCGTTCGCATCGGGGTCCAGTATAGCGCCGAGCCATGGCGCGCGGAGCCATAGCAACTGGCCTCGTGACCGGCCATAGCGGTGGAGGGACGGGCGCCCTCGCGAGCCTGCCCTGAGCGAAGTCGAAGGGTCCAGCCGGGCGGGGACGCCCGGCTCTCCACCTATCGGATCGACAGAAATAACTATCGCGCCATCACTTCGTGATATCGACGCTGGCGCGGGTGTTTTCCCACTCCATGCTTAGCGTGCACTTACTGCCCGCCGGGTCGAAAGCGATGGTGAAGTTCTCCACTGGCGCAGCCGTTTTCGAGACCGACATATCAACTCGCGCTAACTCGTCGGCTTCGTACTTGTACGGAATGCCCCACTCAGCGGTCTTCTTGTTGACGATCAGCGTCCACTTGTCAGCCTTAGGGATGGTAAAGATGGTGTAGCTGCCCGCCAGCACAGCCTTGCCACCCACGGTCAGATTCGCGTCGCTGACGAACGTGGTCGCTTCGTTCGCGCCGGTGCGCCAGACCTCGCCATACGGCACCAGCGCCTTCTCGCTCGCCGTGCCGAAAATTTTGCGCCCTTTCGCGCGCGGGCTGGAATAGTCGACTGTGATCGTTTTACCATCGGAAAACTTGCACTGCGCGCTCGCCGGCGGACTGGGCCTCTTGGATTTATCCGGCGCCATATTCATTTGCGCCGAGGCGAGAGTTGCAACCGCGAACAACGACGCTGCAATTAAGGCAAATTTCTTCATGATTTGTTCCTCCTGAAATAGCACTCAGCCATTAGCTTTTTTGCTCTAAGCATTTAGCAGTTAGCACTTCGCTAAGACATTTCGTCGGTTGCGGGCTTCCGAGCGCGCCCCATTCGCCTGAGACGCGATTCGCTTCAGCCAACGGCTAAAGGACAAGAGCTAAGGGTTGGGTTGCCAACGCTAAGAATTATACCCGCTTCCCCGTTTACAATCTGTCGATGGCCGTCTTCAACGAGAAACGGGAAGAGCTCGATCACTTCGAGCAGCGCATGGGCGTGCCCCGCGGACGCCTCGCCGTCACCATGGATCTGGTCACCGACGCCATGGCCCTCGTCGGCCAGCACGGCGTCTACTGCCAAAGCCAGCGCTGGCCCGGTAAGCCGGTCATGGATGTGCAGCTCATCATGAAAAATCTCACCGACGCCAAAGAGCTGATCCAGAGTGTGATGGAAGAACTCAAGCCCAAAGCCTGATTTTCCGGCTCGACGCCCTGACGCGAAACCGAAGTTTCCCTGCAGGCTGCGAACCCGGATCGCCGATTGCGGAAAAGACTTACAATCCAGATATGGAGCGCAAGATCTTCTGGGTCTCGTTCACCGTGCTTGGGCTGGCTGCCGATTTCGTCCTGCCGATCTGGTGGGCCCTGGGCGCGACCATTCCGATCGGATACGCGTCGTGGTGGGTGGCATACCGCAGCGGCTGGTTCGAGTAAAGCCCGTTCGAGTAAAGCCCGACTTGCGCTTTGCGCGGCCCGCATTATAATTCCACTACCGTATTTCCAATCTCACAGGGGCCATGAAATGAAAATCCAATTGAAGTGCTGTGCCGTGCTGTGCCTCGTCTTCACGCTTGCGCTGGCAAGCGTCGCTCAAACCACCGCAACCCCGGCGCCAATAACGTTAACGGCCGAGGAGCGTGACGCTGCGCTGAAGAGTCTGCAAGCCACCCACGACGCCTTCCTGCAATCCATCGCTGGGTTGTCGGACAAGCAATGGAGATTCAAGCCCGCGCCGGATCGCTGGTCGGTGGCCGAGGTGTCGGAGCACATTGCAGTCGCCGAGTCTGCGATCTTTGGCATGGTTCAGAGCAAGATCATGACATCCCCGGCCACACCCGAGAAGCGCGCTGAGGTTGCGGGAAAGGACGAGATAGTATTGGAGAAGGTCCCAGACCGCAGTCGCAAGGCGCAGGCGCCGGAATTCCTGAAACCAACCAATCGCTGGGCAACGCGCGAAGAACTCACCAAAGCCTTCGAAGACAGCCGCAGAGCGACGATGGACTACATACGCACCACCAACGACGATCTGCGCGATCACTTCTTCGCGCATCCGCTGCTGGGACAGATGGATGCGTATCAGTGGATTCTTCTGATCTCCGCGCACTCCGAGCGCCACACCAAGCAGATAGAAGAAGTGAAGGCGGACCCGAACTTTCCAAAGGAGTGACGACGCAACCTCTAAGAAGATCTCCTAATCTTGTCATCCTGAGCGGAGTGGCTGCTTCGCGAAGCGAAGCAGCCATGAAGTCGAAGGACCCCTACTCAGTCGGCACTTCCAATCCCATGTCAAGGCGTTCTCTCCCTTATTGGCGTGGGTCAGCTTCCCTGCACATGTGGACTGCGCCAGTTCCACTCCGGACACAATGACCGAGGATGTCCACGGAAGAGACTGTCGCTTTTACCGCCCAACCTTTTGGTCGAAAAAGTTGGCCATGATTTGCAGTGCCTCGGTGGTCTCGGGAAAGTCGAAGTGGTACCAGAAAGCGTGCGGCAGCGCCTCAAAGACGACCAGTTGCGCATCGTCACCCGCATGCAGCAAGGCACGATGCAACGTGGCCGTATCGCTCAACAGGATATCGCGGGTGCTGGTGACGAGAAGACTAGGCGGCATGCCGTGCAGGTCGGCGAAGATTGGCGAGAGGACCGGATCCTTACGATCGATCTTGCCCACGTACTGATCGTCAGGTAAATGACTAGGATCGATTGGTTCCATTCGCCCGGGAAGACCATTAAGGGTGAACATTTGCCAGGAGTCGCCGACGCGGCTGAAATCGGCATGGGCGGAAAAAATGCCGAGCGCGGCGGGCAGCGGCATGCCCAGTTGCTTCAGGCGGACGGCAACTTCAGCGGTCAAGATGGCTCCCGCTGACGTGCCGTAAATTCCGATGTTGTGCGGCTTGTAGGTTTTCAGCAACTCTTTGTAGACCGCGACAACATCATCGACAGCCGCCGGAAAAGGATTCTCCGGAGCGAGACGATAGTAGACGGAGACAACCTTGATCTTAGTCAGGTTGGCGATCGGCACACCTTCGATCAACGAGCCGGAGTCGGAATTGAAGCCGCCGCCGTGCAGATTGATGAGCACGCGATTGCCTTCCGCATTGGCGAGCGGCGTGATGATATCGGTGCGAACTCCCGCCATGCTGGTTTCCTCGACCTTCACGGGATAAAGCTTGCGCGCCTCGGCGGAGTCCATCTTGCGCCAGGCATCGGTACGCGTGCGGCGTTCGGCGAGCGACTCGGGCGGCCCCGCTCCCTTTAGCGATTCGAGGTTGAGAGATTCCAACCACTTCCGCGCTTCCGGACTGATGGTCGTCGGCATCGGAATGACGCGCGTGATGTGCGCCGTGCCGTCCGGGTCGAAGGTTGCCGAGTCCTGTGGAGCAGAGTTGGATTGGGCGGCGAGGGTGCAGACGAGTGTCAGCACTATAGCGGCGAGGCACAACCTGCGGACCTTCATGCGGATAGTTGTAACAGAGAGGTCAAGACGCGCGAAAGAGCAATTGCCTTGCCGGTGGAGCGCCGGCGTCCCCGGAATGGGACCCTTCGACTCCGCTCAGGGCAGGCTCGCGAGGCGCCCGTCGCTCCACCATCTGATTCCTACGCCAGCGTGTACTTCCCTGCTTCAATCGTCTTCTGCGCAATCTGCTGGCGCAGCGCAATCGTGTTGAACGGCTCGTGCTTGGACAACCGCCGCACGATCGCCAACTGCGTGCGCAGCATGTCGCCTTCGGCCACGTCGGCAATCACTTTCCTGGCCGCCGCTTCGACTTTCTCCAGCGCCTGCGTCAGATACACACGCGTCATCGCAATCGGTAGCGCAGCCGACGCTTCTCCTTTTTGCTCGACTATCTTCTGCGCGCGCAGCACCGCCGATTCCATGGCGTAAATCTCGATCGTCATATCCGCGATCGCGCCCATCACCTCTTGCTGCTCCTGAATCGCCATCATGTATTTCTGCGTGGCCGATCCGGCGATGAACAGGCCAAGCTTCTTCGCCTGCGCCACCAGTTTCCGCTCTTCCGCCAGCGGCCCTTCGATCTCCTCGCCAGCGGAGGGCCCGCTCAGCACCTCGTCCATCAACTTCTTGATCGCCGGCATCAGCGGCAACTGCCCGCTCATCGCCCGCTTCAGCAGAAATCCCGTGATGATCAGCCGGTTGATCTCGTTCGTGCCCTCGAAAATACGGTTGATGCGCGCATCGCGATACGCCCGTTCCGCCGGATACTCTTCCACAAAGCCATACCCGGCAAAAATCTGCAGCGACTCGTCGACCACGAAATCGACCATCTCCGAGCCCCACACTTTCAGGATCGAGCACTCGACCGCATACTCCTCGATCGCCTTGCGCCGTTCTTTGGCGGCGTCCGGACTCGCCGAGTCGATTTCCGACAGCAGCGCATCCATCATCCCCACCGTGCGATAGACCAGCGATTCGCCGACATAGATCAGCGTCGCCATGTTCGCGATCTTTTCCCGCACCAGTCCGAAATCGCTGATCGTCTTGCCGAACGCCTTGCGCTGCTTGGCATAGGCCACGGCGCTCTCGATTGAAACCCGCGCCCCGCCCACGCACATCGCGCCCAGTTTGAAGCGTCCAACGTTCAGGATGTTGAAGGCGATGACATGCCCCCTGCCAATCTCGCCGAGCAGATTCTCAACCGGCACCTGGCAGTCATTCAGGATGATGGGACAAGTGGATGATCCGCGGATGCCCATCTTGTGCTCTTCGGCGCCGACGGAAAATCCGGGAAAAGTTCTCTCGACCAGAAACGCCGAAAACTTTTCGCCGTCGATTTTCGCGAACACCGTGAACAGATCGGCAAAGCCCGCATTAGTGATCCACATCTTTTCGCCGTTCAGGAGGTAGTGCTTGCCGTCCGGCGAAAGCACGGCACGGGCGCGGCAATTGAGGGCGTCGGACCCGGAAGTCGCTTCCGACAATGCATACGCGCCAACCGTCTCTCCGGAAGCCAGCCGCGGCAGATATTTCTCCTTCTGCTCTTCCGTGCCGAAATAGACGATGGGTAACGTGCCAATGCCGCTGTGCGCGCCCCAAGTGGTGGCAAACCCCGCGTACTTGGCAATGTGGTCGGCGATGATGGCGGCGGTAACTTTGTCCATTTCGAGGCCGCCGTAGGCCTCGGGAATCTCAACCCCGCTGAGGCCGAGGTCGCCAGCTTTTTTCAGCAGATCGCGCGAGACCGCGAAATCCTTGTGTTCGATCTTCTCGGCCTGGGGCAGAATTTCGTTGACGGCAAACTCTTCGGTCGTCTGCCCGATCATCTGGTGCTGCTCGGAGAAATCTTCCGGGGTAAGGACATCGGCAGTCTGCCGCTCTTCCAGCAGAAAGCTGCCGCCGGAAATCTTGGTCTTGGGGATTGCTGTGGTGGCCATGATCAGGGTCCTCTCAGCGCAACGAAAAACGTCAACCACTAAGGGCACAAAGGTTCACGAAGGAAAGCCCCAGGTTCTTCTTCGTGAACCTTCGTGTCCTTGGTGGTTAAAGCCTTCACTTCCATCCAGTACCGTTTACAAATCTCTTGATGCCGTCTTTCAGATGAACAACGTTGAAGTTTATGAGAAGTCCGAGAGATCGTCCACTCAGTTTTAAGTACGAAATAATTTGCGCTTGATGAACCGGCGCAATCGCGTCCACTGACTTCAGTTCGACAATAACCAGATCTTCCACCAAGAGATCGATCCGGTAGCCGATGTCCAGTTTGACGCCATCATAGACCACCGGCAAACCAACTTGTGCATCCGACTTGAGTCCTGCCTTTCTGAGCTCATATTGCAAACAGGCTGTATAAGTGCTCTCCAGGAGCCCAGGCCCAAGTTCAGAATGAACCCGCATTGCCGCCGTAATCACGACGTGGCTAATCTCCTGGACATTGTTTCGACTGATCGTAACCGTAGCCATGGCCTCCGTTATTGCCGTTCCTGAGACCACTCGCTAGGAGGTACGTCACACAGCAATTGTTCAGTTTTCCTTCGTGCACCTTCGTGCCCTTGGTGGTTCAAGCTTCTCTGTTAACCACGAAGGGCACAAAGGTACACGAACGAAGTCCCCTCTAGTTCAGATTTTCGAATATCCCCGCCGCGCCCATGCCTCCGCCGACGCACATCGTGACCATGCCGTAACGTCCCCCGCGGCGTTTCAGTTCGCGAATCACGCTGGCCGTCAACTTAGCTCCCGTACATCCGAGCGGATGCCCCAGCGCGATCGCGCCCCCGTTAGGATTCACGCGCTCAGAATCCATTCCGGCTTCCCGGATCACCGCCAGCGACTGCGCCGCAAACGCCTCGTTCAGCTCGATCACATCAATGTCCGAGAGCTTCAATCCCGCCAGCTTCAGTACCTTCGGGATGGCAAACACCGGCCCGAGGCCCATCTCTTCCGGCTTGTATCCAGCGGTGGCAAACGCAACATACCGCGCCAGCGGAGCAATGCCCAGAGCCTGAGCCCGCTCAGCCGACATCACCACCGCCGCCGCCGCGCCATCCGACATCTGCGAAGAATTCCCCGCCGTGGTCACGCCCTTCACGTGAAACGCAGCCTTCAGCGCGCCCAGAGCCTCAAGAGAAGTATCGGCGCGCGGCCCCTCGTCCACTTTGAAAGAAATTTCCTGTCGTTTCGGATTAGGATTCGGCTTCGATCCATTCGGAGTAGTAAAGCTAACCGGCACCGCAACCGTCTCCTCCTCGAACTTGCCCGCCGCAATCGCCGTCAGCGCCTTCTGATGGCTGCGCAATGAAAACTCGTCGCACTGCGTCCGCGTGATGCCAAAGCGCGCCGCCACCCGCTCCGCCGTCAGCCCCATCGAAAGGTAAGCATCCGGATAATGATCCACCAGCCACGGATTAGGCGAAATCTTATTCCCGCCCATGGGGATCATCGACATCGATTCCGTCCCGCCCGCCACGATGACCTCAGCCCCACCCGACATGATGCGCTCCGCCGCCATGGCAATCGCCTGCAAGCCGGACGAACAGAACCGATTGATCGTCACCGCCGACACCTCCACCGGCAGCCCCGCGCGCAGCGAAGCAATGCGAGCCACGTTCATCCCCTGCTCCGCCTCAGGCATGGCGCAGCCCAGGATGACGTCTTCAATTTCTTTGGGATCAAGCTGCGGCACCCGATCGAGCGCTCCCTTGATAGCAACGGCAGCCAGCTCATCAGGACGCGTAGCTCGAAGCGTTCCCTTGAAAGCGCGCCCCACCGGAGTGCGGACGGAAGATACTAGAACGACTTCTCGCATGGGAAACTCCGTGGCTATTGTAGCGCGGAGCGCGGATGGATTTGCGAAGCACCCACATACTCGGCTGTGAGCTGAAAAGCAAAGGCCGGCCCTCTGCCATCATCTTCTACGAAGTGTCATCCTGAGCGGAGTTATCGGTCGCGAAGCGAGCGACAACGCAGTCGAAGAGCCTGCCCTGAGCGAAGCCGAAGGGACCCCTACACCTCGCACACCTGCAGGAATATAGAAAGGCATTCTCACGAAACTACGGGTGCCCCATTCATTCGCGTTCTTTGCGAATGAGTGGGCAACCGTACCTCTCCCATCTCCAGTTGTCGACCCGGACGACTTTCGACTTCCATCGACGTGAATCCCACTCATCACACAGAACGTAATGAGTGGGGTACGCGGCAAAAAGAGGAAAAAAGGAAAAATGGCTCGAAAGTGTGCACTTGGCTTACCTCCCACAAAGCTAAGCTAAGGCTTGACTATCGCTGGCGCAACTGCCACGCTCTGTCTAGCGCAAACCGTAACCGTGGAAGCCCTAGCAAATCCCGTGATGCTTACCTGGGCTCGGGAGTCGGCGAGCCTGACCCAAGATGCAGTTGCGAAGAAGGTCGGTGTCAAGATAGATCGCATCCGCGCCTGGGAAGCTGGCCAAGAACGCCCCTCGGTCGCCCAGCTCCGCAATTTTGCAGCGGCTACAAAGAGACCGTTGGCCGTTTTTTATCTCTCGGAACCTCCCCAAACGTTCGATGCTCTTCACGACTTCCGCGCTGTGACTGGCAGCGACGGGTCACCTCCTATGACGCCCGAACTCGCGTTCGAGATCAGGAAAGCATACGACCGCAGAGAATGGGCGCTTGAACTCATAGGCGATCTGCAGCTTACTCCTCCGTCTTTCGATGTCCGGGTTCGCCTAAACGATGATCCGGAAGCGGCCGCCAGTAATATTCGCGATGCCCTCGGTGTTCGAACTGAGATGCAAAACCAGTGGCGTGTCGATAGTGAGGCTTTTCGTGAGTGGCGCACTCTTCTCGAGCGCATAGGCGTTCTGACGTTCCAAGCTACTGGTCTGGAAGTCGAAGAGGCGCGCGGATTTTCCATTTCTCTAAAACCACTGCCGGCCGTCGTCGTCAATATCAAGGACGCGTATCGGGGACGCATCTTCACATTGCTCCACGAGACCACCCACATCGCCCTAAATGAGGGCGGAATATGCGACCTCGACGACAATCAGCGGCGAAATGCGAGTGCTCAAATCGAAACCTTCTGCAACCGGGTTGCAGGAGCCGTTCTGTTTCCCAGAAAAGACCTTTTGGCTACGAACGAGTTTCGCAGTCACCACTCGGCGGATATGACTTGGTCTGATGCAGAAATCCAGTCGCTATCGCGAAGATTTGGAGGCAGCAGAGAAGCATTACTCGTTCGATTACTCTCGCTAGGCTGCACCAATGAGAAGTTCTATTACAAGAAGCGCGACGACTACAGAATCGAATATGCCAAATGGAAAAACCAGCGGAAAGAAGGTTTTGCGCCACCCCACGTTGTCTCTTTGTCCAGCGCCGGGCCTCTCTTTACTACTCTGGTCATAGAAAACTTCAACCGCGAGCACATCACGGCTAGTGACGTATCGGATTATCTGAGGGTCAGGGTTAAACATCTGCCAGAAATCCAGCGCGACTATGCGCGACCGGAACTGGTGGGCCAAGGAGAGTAGTGGCCTATAGCATCGATTCGAGCGGCGTTCTCGATGTGTTTCGCTACTATCCGCCCGACGTGTTTCCTTCCATCTGGATGCAGATGGATGCCGCAGCATTGGGCGGCACTATTCTTGCAGTCGATGAAGTCTTTAGGGAACTCGAGAAGAAGGATGACGTCGCCTTCCAATGGCTGAAAGCTCGCCGCGGGATGGTTGTGGCGCTCGACACAGAGATTCAGCAAAGAGTCGCCGCAATACTTTCCGTTCATCCGAGGCTGATTGACACTAGGCGGAACAGATCCTCCGGCGACCCCTTTGTCATTGCACTTGCCCAAGCGCGAGGCGGCAGCGTTGTAACAGGAGAGAAGCCCTCCGGTGTAATCGCAAAACCGAATATTCCCGATGTGTGTGCTGTGCTCAAGATTCCCTGTATGAACGTGCTCACCATGTTCCGAAACGAAGGGTGGAGGGCTTGAATGCCCTCTCGATGTCCTTTCGCGGTGAGGATCTACGCCCTCATCCCCTCCCCTTCTTCAACTCCCGCGTCCACCCCAGCCTCCGCGCCGTCTTCCCTCCCGCCTCGGCCTCGGGAACCATCTGATACAGGACCGAGAGACTGGGCCCGCCAGAATGTCGTCGGGATCCCTCGCCCTTTTCATCACAAACAGCCAGTGAGCACGGTGCCCCAGGTTCGCGCCCGTGTTTTGGGCGCTAACCTAGGTTCACTCCGGGAGCTGACGGTTTCATCACAATCGACTAGCGCCGGGTGCGCAACTACCAGATAGTCTGCACCAACTTGGCTTGGCGAATGCGCTCGTCCGCCGTGACCAGCGGCGCGCCTTCCACCATGGCGGTGGCCGCGATCAGCCGGTCGGCCGGGTCCTTCGGAAAGCTGGACGGTAATTCGACGGCAAAGGCGGCTATCTCCGGGGTGATCGGCTGAACCATAACCCGTGACGCGGTTTCCCTAACGAACGACTCCACACTGCCCACAACTTGAATGCGGCCATTCTCCGCCAGCCATGCCAGTTCCCACAAGGTAATCGCGGCGATGGCCACACCGGTTTTCTCTCGCGCACCTTTCTCGCGCCCGTCTTTCTCCCGCTCATGGCGAATCGCCTCGCGGGCCTTCTTCGACAGCCGCTTCGGATCGCTGGCCATCCAGATCAGAACATGAGTGTCCAGAAAAATCACTCGCACTCCCAATCTCTTAGCGGAGTGGCTGGTTGCACGATATCGCCGACGATCTTCACCTTGCCCACCATATAGCCAAAAATGTCATCCGCCGGTCTTTCCGCCGGAACCAGTTTGGCTACAGGCCTACCGTGTTTGGTGATCAAAACCGGTTCCCCGCTTTGCAGAACCTGGTCCATAATCGCCAGGCATTGCGCCTTGAATGTGCCGGCTGCCATTTCCTTCATCGCGCTGCCTCCGTGTCCAACAATATAGTCATATTATCATGACCATGCCGAAAACGACGAACCCAGACTCCTGCACCCTTTCACCACGGATCATCCCGGTCCGGAATAAATGATTCCGAAATAAATTGACTTAAAACCAATCGCGCGCGACAATAAAGTCCGATTGGGGCAGTTTGGAGGTCCGTCCACCGAGACGGCCCTCGAAGCTGCCCCAAACCTGTTTTGAGCGCTCTTTGAGCACGTAAGTCATTGATTTTTAAATATTTTACCCGCAAGTCCTTTAAATCCAAAGATTTTGCGGGAATTTCCCCCTAACCCCATGATTCCACAAGGTGGGGGGGAGGGGGGGTACCCGATACTAACTGGTTAACACCCAGAAAAAACGGATCAATGAGCCAACAACTCGATCAGACCTCGGAGGTTCTCACAGGCTAACCAGCACCGCCCTTTTTCAGTTGCTGCTTCCATCCCAGCACTCGCGCCTTGTTCCCTTCGGCCTCGGCCTCTGGAACCATTCCTTTTTTCTGATACAGGATCGAGAGGCTGGTGTGCGCCAGAATGTCGTCGGGATCGATTTCCGAGATTCGTTGGGCAACAACGATCGCTTCGTCAAGCCGGTTGAGATCCTGCAGCGCCCGGCTCAGCCCATGCAGCGCGTCGGTGAACTTCGGATCGGCCGCCACTGCCTTCCGGTACTCCTCGACCGCCTGCTCGTGGTGGCCTTCGAGAACCAGATCGAGCGCGGCGTAGTAGTGGCCTTCAGCCAGTTGGCGGGCGGTGGCGGAGCTGGCCGGATCGTCGGACATAAGAATGGACTTAGGTGATTCTAGCAAGCGAGGCGGTCAGACCAGCCGCAGTTGACACACGACACTTAATCTTTTGGAGAAGTGGGAGCTAAGGTGTCCGCTTAAGGGTGAGACTCAGCGGCGCCACGCCTTGCTTCCAAGTGCCGGTGATCTGGGAATGCTCCTGGTCCATGGTGCCGTCATAAAAAGCGGGAATGCTGCTGCATTCGAAGTGCAGTGTGCGCGCCTTGTAAGTTATGGCAGTAATCTGAATGCCCGAGGTGTCCTGGTCAGGGTAGTCGATCGTGCCACTGAGACTTCCGTCCTGCGCGGCGGAAATGTGCACCACGATGCGCTTCTTCGGCTGGGCGCCGGGATCGAGCGTTCCCTCCCAATTTCCGACGATCCCGGATCTATCCTGGGCCGGAGTGAAAGCGGACGCAATTCCCATTACCAGCATCAGCGCGAGGAAAAAACGGAACGATGATGCGCGGCGCTTTTTCATGGTCGATCTCCTGACTGCCTCGTTTCTACGAACTTAATTTCCGGCTAAAGCTCGACCGCGATCATGGCCGGAACTACCAGGTAGTGTACGACGATTCGACGATTAGCGATGAAATCGCAGATTAGGGGGCTGACGGCTCCGGCTTCCAGCGCAGCACCGGCTTGCGCGCCGCCGCAGTCTCATCCAGACGCGAAATGCGCGTGTTGTGCGGAGCGTCGAGCACGTACTGCGGATCTTCCTCCACTTCTTCCGCGATCGACTTCATGGCCTCGATGAAAAGATCCAGTTCTTCTTTCGGCTCGCTCTCGGTCGGCTCAATCATCAGCGCGCCCGCGACGATCAGCGGAAACGCCGTCGTGTAAGGATGGAATCCGTAGTCGATCAGGCGCTTGGCGAGGTCCATGGTCTTGACGCCCTTCTTCGACTGCAGTTTGTCGCTGAAGACGACTTCATGCATGGAAGGCGTCGAGTACGGCAAGTCGTAAACGCCTTCCAGTCCCTTGCGGATGTAATTCGCGTTGAGCACCGCGTCTTCCGTAGTCTGCCGCAGGCCGTCCGGACCGTTGGCGAAGATGTAGGCCAGCGCGCGGATGAACATGCCGAAGTTTCCATAGAACGCGCGCACTCGTCCCACCGACTGTGGACGGTTGTATTCGAAGCCCAGCGTGCCATCCGGCTTGGTGATGGCGACCGGCGTCGGCAGGAACGGCTCAAGAATCTTCTTCACCGCGACCGGGCCCGATCCCGGACCGCCTCCGCCATGCGGCGTGGAAAAAGTCTTGTGCAGGTTCAGGTGCATGACATCAGCGCCAAAATCTCCCGGACGGGCTTTCGCGACCAGCGCGTTCATGTTGGCGCCGTCCATGTAGAGCAGGCCGCCCTTGGCGTGCATGAGTTCGGCGATCTTGTGAATCTCCTGCTCGAAAACGCCCAGCGTATTTGGATTCGTGACCATCAGCGCCGCGACGTCTTCATTCATCTGCGCAGCCAGCGCCGCCACGTCCACCATGCCACGGTCGTTCGATTTCAGATTTTCGACCGCGTAACCGACCGTGGCCGCAGTCGCTGGATTGGTTCCGTGCGCCGAGTCTGGGATCAGAATCTTCTTGCGCGCGTTGCCTTGCGATTCGTGATAGGCGCGCACCATGAGCATTCCGGTCAGTTCGCCGTGTGCGCCCGCGGCCGGTTGCAGCGTGATGGCGTCCATGCCGGTGATTTCGAGCAGGCAATCGCTCAGCGTCTTCATGATGCGCAGCGCGCCCTGAGAAATTTTCTCCGGCTGATAGGGATGCCCGTTGGCGAGGCCTTCGACGCGCGCGACAAACTCATTGACCCGCGGGTTGTACTTCATGGTGCAGGAGCCCAGCGGATACATTCCGAGATCGATGGCGTAATTCCAGGTCGAGAGGCGGGTGAAATGGCGAATGATTTCGATCTCGCTCACCTCGGGCATATTGCCGAGATCTTTGCGCTCCTGCTTGACCAGCAGTTTCGCCGTGTCCACATCAGGAACGTCGAGCGGCGGCAACTTCCAGGCCGCTTTACCAGGAGACGACTTCTCGAAAATCAATCCTTCGTTCTGGCTGATGTGACGCGTCGCTTTGCGAGTCATGTGCTTCGTCGTCATCTCACCACCTCTTCCGGTTCGGCATCTTTGCTAAGAACCGAGTGTTCGCTCTCGGCGACGAGGCCGACCGCCGTATCGATCATGGATCGCGTGGTCAATTCCGTGCAGCACCACAGTGCCACGTGGCCAAGCTCGGGATAGAACTTCTTCAGCGGCAGACCGCCAACGATTTTGTGTCCCAGCAGCCGCGAGTTGATGGCGTAAGGATCTTCGCTGGTCTCGACCACGAACTCGTTGAATCGTGGCGCACCCTGGAAGAGCACTTTGGCATGTTTACTGAACTGGCCGGCAGCGTACGCCGCCTTCGCCAGGTTCTGCTTCGCCAGTTCCCTGAGTCCCACTTTGCCATACACGGTCATGAAGATGTTCACCATCAACGCGACCAGCGCTTGGTTGGTACAAATATTTGAGGTCGCTTTCTCGCGCCGGATATGCTGCTCGCGCGTTGCCAGCGTCAGCACGAAGCCGCGCTTGCCGTTCTTATCGACGGTCTGGCCGGCGAGGCGGCCGGGCATTTGTCTTACGAATTTCTCCTTCGTAGCCAGCACGCCGCAGTAAGGGCCGCCGAACCCGAGCGGCACTCCGAACGACTGCGCCTCCATAGCCACGATATCGGCCGCGCGCGGCGGCTCGACAATTCCTAGCGATACTGCTTCGGCGATCGACACGATCAGCAGCGCTCCGCGTTTGTGCGCGATCTCGGCAATCGCTTCGATGTCTTCAATCGTGCCGAAGAAATTTGGCGACTGAATCAGGACGCACGCCGTATCGTCGCCCACTGCCGTTTCGAGTTCCTTCAGATCAACTTGTCCCGAATCCGTGGACGAGACCATGCGCAGCGGAATTGCCTGGTGGGTCGCGTAGGTGTCGAGCACTTCCCGATACTCGGGATGCAGACTCCGCGCGATCACGCCCGAATGCCTCCCGGTGATGCGGACCGCCATCATCACTGCCTCGGCCGCGCCGGTCGAGCCGTCGTACATCGAAGCATTCGCCAGGTCCATGCCGGTGAGTTCGGAGATCATGGTCTGGAACTCGAAGATGGCTTGCAGTGTGCCCTGCGCAAACTCTGCCTGGTAGGGCGTGTAGGAGGTCAGAAATTCTCCGCGTTGCACCAGCGCATCGATGACCACCGGGCGGTAATGGGAGTAAGCTCCGGCTCCGAGAAAGCTGGTGTAACCTTCGCCGTTTTCCTTGGCCCGCTGCTTGAACCAGTCCACGATTTCCGATTCCGCCATTTGCCGCGGGATGGCGAGATCGCGGGTCAGGCGAAACTCGGCTGGAATCGGCGAGAACAGTTCGTCCACGGAGCGGATGCCAATCGCCTGCAGCATGGCAGCGCGATCCGCGGGAGATTTAGGCAGATATCTCATAGGAACTTTCTTTGGATGTGGGATGCGACTGTTTCGATTGTGGCACGGGGCAATTGCAAAGGTCAGAGGTGAGATTGCAGAAGTAAAGGCCTTCGCTTCCAGCTATATTAATGGAAACCGAGGGGTTCACTTCTGCAATCTGACCTCTAAAGTCTGCCCTGTTTTTCAGTGTCCCGCCTCTTCGCTCACGAACTTCTCATAGTCCGCCGCCGAAAGCAGCGCATTCAGTTCCGCCGGATCCTTCACTTTGACCTTCACAATCCAGGATGCGTGCGCATCTTTGTTGACCTGCTCCGGTGCTGTAGCCAGACTTTCATTCACGCCCGTCAGGGTCCCCGAAACCGGAGCGAACAAATCGGACACGGCCTTCACCGACTCTACCGTGCCGAAGGGCTTGCCCGCGACGATCTCCGCGCCCACCTTGGGCAGATCAACGAACACGATGTCACCGAGCGACTCCTGGGCGTGATTTGTGATACCGATGGTGCCGTCGGCAGTGATCCACTCATGTTCTTTCGTATATTTGCGGTCGGTGGGGTAGGTCATTTGTCGCTTCGCTCCTGGCCGTTCGCTGTTCGTCGTTCGCCCGTTGGGCCCACCCTAAACGTCGCAAAAGGCGCGACGTTTAGGATGGGGCACCCACGTAGTTAAGGTTTTTTCGGACGCTTATAAAACGGCGTCGGTACTACTTGCGCTTTCACGCCTCGTCCGCGGATTTCGACTTTCACCGTGGTTCCGACCGCAGCTTGCGCGGGCGGAACATAGGCCAACGCAATATTTTTCTTTAAGAACGGCGCTGGCGAACCGCTGGTGACGTAGCCAATTTCGCGGCCGCCTTCGTCTAGAACCTTGTAGCCATCGCGGGCGATGCCGCGGTCCACCATCTCAAGCCCAACCAGGGTTTTTTTCAGGCCGCCGGCTTTCGCTGTCTCCAGTGCGGCTCGCCCGATAAAATCCGGTTTGTCCATCTTGCAGAAACGATCCAGCCCGGCTTCCCACACATTGATCGTGTCCGAAATTTCATGCCCGTAGAGCGGCAGCTTGCCTTCGAGGCGAAGCGTGTTGCGCGCACCGAGGCCGCAAGGGACTGCGCCAAACTTTTTCCCCGCCGCCAGAATCTCGTACCAGACACGCGCGCTCGTCTCTTCGTCCGATGGAATGTAAATCTCGAACCCGTCTTCGGCGGTATAGCCCGTCCGCCCTATCAGGACATCTTTCAGGCCGCATACCGTCCCGCGTGTGACCCAGTAGAACTTCACGGCGCTCAGGTCGGCGTCGGTCAGCTGCTGCAGCACGTCCACACCCTTTGGTCCCTGGATCGCAATCTGCGTGAAATCGTCAGAGAGATGCTCGACCTTGCAATCAAACTGGCGCGTGTTGTCGCGCACCCAGTTGAAGTCCTTCTCGCGCGTACCGGCATTGATGACGAGCAGGTACTCGTCCTCGCCCAAGCGGTGAACGATGACGTCGTCTACGAACGTCCCTTGCGGATAGAGCAACGCCGAATACTGCGCCTGCCCAATCGCCAGCCGCGAGGCGTCGTTCATCGAGATGTGCTGAACGGCGGCCAGAGCTTCGCGCCCGGCCAGCCGGATGTCCCCCATGTGGCTGACGTCAAAAATGCCGACGCCGGTGCGCACCGCGATGTGCTCGGCCGCGATGCCGCACCCGATCGACGCAGGATATTCCACCGGCATGTCCCAGCCGTTAAACTCCACCATCTTCGCGCCCATCTGGCGATGGACGGCGTTCAACGCAGTCTTGCGGACCGGCTTACTCACAACGGGAATCGCTTCGGCTACAGACAAGAAAAACCTCGATCGGACTTCTCTCCGACAGTGGCTGGGCCGCCGGAACTTGGAACTGACTACGTTAACATCCGGACGGGAAAGGCGGCAAATTGGTCAGGTCTCGGGTCTCAGGCCCAGGTCTCAGGAAGAGCAGAACCTGCGCATGCCAAGCTGGCATTGTCCGATTGGGTTTTTGTCATACCTGAGACCTGACACCTGAGACCTGTCTTCCGGTGACTTCCGTTACGTTCCTTCCCTGCGTCTGCCGAACTAAACTTCAACTATGTCGTCTAAACCAGGCGTAAGCCGCGTCGTCTGCGCCCAATGTGAGCGGCCTGAAGAGGGTTGCGGGTGCGAAAAATTCTGTGTGTACTGCCAGTCGCAACTCGACGTGCGCCTTTGCACCGACGGCCTCATGTACTGCGAAGCCTGCCGTTCCGCCTGCGACTACAAACCGGCGAACGGAGACAGCTCTCGGGCCTGAAGCCCGCTTAGTCTGTGGCTCTCAGAGGTGCGGCTGAAGAGGCTGCGGTTTCAGGTTTCGCTTTTCGTCCTTCGCTTTTGGCCTTGCGCTCTTAAGCTTTTAGCTCTTCACTTTTCGCTTTACTCTCCAGAATGAGCTCAGCCCAAACCAGGTAAACGAAACCGTGAAGCATACCGCGAGCAGCAAGCGCCCAGGTCCGGCGGCATGGCCAGACTGATACTTCCCGTACTCGCGCATGCCAGCCATCGCCCCGATTCCGGCCAGCGCCAAAAACGTGAACCCGGTGACTTCCAGCCAGAGCTGGTGCAGCACCAGCCCGAAAGAACGCGCGGTCGCGCGCATCCCAGCCAGCAGAGCCCGTCCCGTCCGGCTGTGCTCCACCATGTTGGCGGCAACGCGGAGAATCAGTTTGGTTTTTCTCAGCGCTTGGCCGTCGGTGATCCGTCGGTCGATCATCTTTCGGTCGATCATCTGTCGATTTTAGCAGCGGCCGGGCGTACAATGACGCTGGGAGACCTCACAAGCGACTGTGATGTTCCCCGTCAGCGACGTCCGATGCGAGGGGGACTCGTGGATCAGCAACTGAAGCAGCTCATGAAAGAACTCGGAGAAGCGATCAACGAATCTCTGTCCGATTCGGAATCGATCGCCGAAGTCGTGGCCCGCATCAAGGAAGGTGGCTACGACATATTCCTCGTCCTCGAAGCCACCATCGGGGTCAGCAAGCAGGGCGAACATACCACAGACAAGACTTCCCTCGTCTCCACCCTCAGCACCAATGCCGAGCTCAAGGTCAACGATCAGGATCTGAAGTTTCTGAAGTCGCTGCGCATCAAGATCGACGCAGAAGACGAGTAGCAAGTTTCAAGGTTTCAGGGTAAGAATTAAGAATAGGGATGCGTTTGAAACTCTGAAGAGTCGAAACTTCGAAACCTTGCCTCCTGAGACCTGCGGTCCGGGCAAAATCTTCCAACTTCCCAAAAAATTTTCTCGTTCCGGGACTTTTCCCAAATAGGAAAAACGTTGCAGACGAGATCCTCCGATCTGTTAGAATTGCTTTTTTCTCGTGTAAGTAGCCGCTTGGCAGCATCTTAAGGGTGAAGAGGCTGCGTCGGAAATGGCCTTCGGCGTGCACTTAACGACTTAGAAGTGTCCTCCTTCGACCCGTCCCTCGCGGTCTCTAAAATGCTAGCTGGTCGGATGGGCCACTTCTTTTTGCAAGCGCTAAGCAGGTAGTTACATGAGGTGCCGGACATGGATTCCCAGGCTTCACAATTGACCCTAGGCCTTCTTCCCGAGCCTCGCACGCCATGGGGGGAGTTTGTTCTCAGCTACAGCGTGCAGTCCGTGGTGGTGGTGTTTTTCTTGCTCATCGCCATCCTCCACCCCGATGTTCTCGAGCCTCGCGAGCGCGACTACCACTTCGTCAGCCTGGTCAGCACTCCGCCTCCGGTTCCACAAGCCCCGGCCCCGGTGAAGCATTTTCCGGTTCCAGTTCCAAAGATCTCCGAACCGGTAACGCCGCGACCTGAAGCTCTGCGCGTTCCCTCCGAATTGGTTCGGAAGAAGGCTCCCGTTCCCGAGGATCAGGCGCCAAAGGTCACTCTCGCTGCCACTAAAGAACTTCTGCCGGACGTGAAGCCGCTGATCCCCAGGGCGCCGGTGAAGACGAATGTGTTCTCCAACGGAAGCTCGGCTATGCCCACCATCGCAGCCGCGCCGCAGAAAGTACAAACTGGCGGTTTCGGCGATCCGAATGGCGTGCCCGCATCGCAGACGCACGGCCACCCGATTACGATCGCGCAAGCGGGCTCATTTGATCTGCCCTCCGGCACCGGCTATGGCAACGGCACCGGCGGCTCGCACGGCGCTCGCGGGATCGTGGCCAGCACAGGGTTTGGCAGCGGCGTCGCTACCGGCAATAGTTCCGGCGTTTCTGCCTCGCGGGGTACGGTTCGGGAGGGCGGCTTCGGAGATGCCGACATGGTGGCCGCTTCTCAGCCCAAAGCCAAGTCCGCCGAACCCGTCGTCAAAACCTTGCCGGCGGAGATCACGTTCAAGCCCCGTCCGGTTTACACTGATGAGGGGCGGCAGCTTAAGATTGAGGGCGAGGTCCTGCTCGATGTCGTCTTTTCAGCAAGCGGGCAGATTCGCGTGGTGAAGGTGGTCCATGGTCTTGGTCATGGGCTGGACGAATCGGCAGTTCGCGCCGCGGAGAAAATTCAGTTCAAGCCCGCCCAGGTAGACGGACATCCCGCTGATTTTGAGGCGGTATTGCACATTGTTTTTGAACTTGCATCGTAGGTCACGCATCGTAGGTGAAATGAAACCAACAAAAATGTTGCGCTCCCTCTTCGCACTCCTTACTCTGTCTGTGGTCTTCTGCGCCGCGTCTTTGTTTGTCCAGACTTCGTTCGCCCAGACTCCGCCGCAACCCGAGCTCGCGACGCGCGACGCCGGCTCCCAGCAGGCCAGTACCAACGCCGCCAGCTTCGACCAGGTGATCGACCGGGCGATTGAGCGCGAACACTTCTTCATGGCGCAGATGAAGCAACTTCATCCGCTGGTGGAAACTTATCTCCAGAATCTGAAGGAAGACAAAGACCTCGGCGCTCCCGTCCCCGTCAGCGACGTGTACTTCCTGGGCCGGTTGGATATGAGCGAAGGGACCGATGACCGTACCTTCACCTCGCCCACCACGGCCGGCCTGGGCAAACGCATGCTCGGCAAACTGAGCAACGTTTATTCCATGAAATTCCTGCCCTTGGGCTTTGCGCAGATGGTGATCCTCGATCAGGATTTTCAGCGCAAGTATTACGACTTCACTTTCGTGCGCCGCGAGTTTCTCGGCGAGGTGCGCTGCATCGCCATCGACGTCGCCCCCAAGAAAGACGCCGGAAAGGGCCGCTTCCTCGGCCGCATCTGGATCGAAGACCAGGACAACAATATCGTCCGCTTTAACGGCACTTACTATCCTCATCCGCGAGCCAGTTACTACCTGCACTTTGACAGCTGGCGCCAGAATCTTCGCCCCGGCGTCTGGCTGCCTTCGCTGATTTATTCCGAGGAGTCCGATCTCAAATATCGTCTCGGTCAGACGCTCAATTACAAGGCGCAGACGCGGCTGTGGGGCTACAACCTGAAGGATCTCCGCCGCAGCTCTGAATTCACCGAAATTACTGTCGATGCCCCGCAGGTGGTCCAGGACCAGAGTCAGAAAGCGCAGGACGCCACGCCCATCGAAGCCCAGCGCCAATGGGAACGCCAGGCTGAAATCAACGTGCTGGACCGCCTGACGCAGATCGGACTGCTCGCGCCGGAAGGCGAAATCGACAAGGTGCTGCAGACCGTCGTCAACAACGTGATGGTCACCAATAATCTCGACATTCAACCCGAGATCCGGTGCCGCGTGCTGATGACCACGCCGCTCGAGTCCTTCACCATTGGCCATACCATCGTGGTGAGCCGCGGCATGATTGACGTGTTGCCCGACGAAGCAGCCCTGGCCATGATTTTGACCCACGAACTGGCGCACATCGTGCTCGGCCATCACCTCAACACCAAGCTCGCCTTCAACGACCGCATGTTCTTTCCCGACGAGCGCACCTTCGAGCGCATGGATTTCGCTCGCGATCGCAACGAAGAAGAAGCCGCCGACAAGAAAGCCGTCGAGTTGCTCAACAACTCGCCCTATAAGGACAAGCTCGGCAACGCCGGCTTGTTCCTCAAAGCCGTCCAGGCTCGCGCTCCGGAACTGCGGAACCTGATCCGGGCGCACCTCGGCGACAGCCTCCTCAACGGCAACGCCACCAAGATGTCGTCGTTAATGACCGCCTCGCCGCAATTTGACCCGAAGAAGGCCGATCAGGTCGCGGCGCTTCCACTTGGTGGCCGGGTCAGAGTGGATCCCTGGACGAATCAACTCGAACTGATCAAGACCAAGCCTGTCGCCATCACTACCGCAGCCGACAAGATGCCCTTCGAAGTCACGCCCTTCTTCCCGTTCCTCATAAGGCTCGGCTCCGGCGCGGCTCCAGAAAAAGCGGCTCCGGAGAAAACAGCAGCAGCCCCGACCGGGCAGTGAGAGAAGGCAGGGTGCGTAGATTCAAGGTCTGATCCGCACAGGCTCACGCTGCTAGCAACCAGCAGCCATGAGCCTTATGTTAAAACCTGAAACCTTGTGAGACTCTGTCTTTGGAAGGGAACCGGCAGAAAAAATCAGGGAGAACCCGCTGCCATACGCAGCGGGGACTGGGTCGTGCGGCTACTGCTGCCCCATTGCGCTTCCGACTTGCGAAAACACGTTGTTGGCGTTGCCGCCAATCAGCCGGACCGTGCCAATCACAATCACCAGGATTACCGCAAGCATCACCGCGTACTCGGCGACGTCTTGACCGCTGTCCTCAGTCCAAAATTGACGAATTGTATTAATCACTGTTTACCCCCATTTACGACCCGCCCCAGTCTTACTCATTCCTCGGGACACTACTCGCCGTCGTATAATTCTAAAATATCAAGAACCGCCCCCTCCACCCAATAGCACACCGGTGACCTTAGATGGCACTATCGTGCTACAACCTCGGGTGTTCCCCTTAGAGCCAGCCAACCTACTGATTACACAATCGTTTTCAGGGGAAGCCCCTGATTCACCGCGAACAGCGCCAGTTCCAGGCGGGTGGAAACCCCAAGTTTGTCGAAGATGTTGCTGAGGTGGTGCTTCACCGTATCCTCGCTGATCTTGAAGTACTCGGCAATCTCCCGGTTGGCATAGCCCGCGACCACCGCCGAAACGATCTCGAGTTCTCGTGGCGTCAGCCCAAACTTCCTCTGCTTCGATTCCTCGTTCGTACTCTGCATCAGGTTGCGCAGGTACTGCACCAGATTGGAAACGCTGTCCCGCCCCACCCAGTATTCGCCGGACATCACCGCATGAATGCTCTTGAGCAACAGTTGCGTGGCGGAATCCTTCAGCACTACGCCACGAGCTCCCAACTGCAAGGCCTCCACCACCTGCTTCTTCTCCGCCGCCGCGGTTAACAATATGATGCGCACCCCCCCTGCCGCGCCGCCGCTCGTGTTCAGATCGCGTAGCGCATCGAGGCCGGTGTGGTGGGGCATGGCCAGATCGAGGAGAAGGATGTCGGGTTTGAGCTCATTCGCCAGTTTCACCGCCTCGAGGCCGTCGCAGGCTTCGCCCACTACTTTCATATCCCCTTCCGACTCCAGCAGTCGCCGCAGCCCGTCGCGGAAAATGGGATGATCGTCGGCAATCACAATGCGTATGGAATGAATGCGTTTATCCATGCTCTGCCTATCCGTGCTCTGTCTATCCGTGGTTGGCCTATCCATGATTGGCCTTTCTCGCTGGCGGAATCCTTACCTCCAGCCGCGCGCCGTGCCCCGGTGTCGATTCTATCGTGATTTCGCCCGCCAGCAGCCGCACCCTTTCGCGGATCACCGCCGGTCCCTTCCCGGACGTCTCCAGTTCCGCATCCGACAACTTCCCGGAAAAAGAAAATCCCTTGCCGTCATCCTCCACCGTCAATTGCAGATTACCTGCCCGCTGCGCCAGCCGTACCAGCACGTGGTGCGCTCCACTGTGTTTGCGGACGTTCACCAGGCTCTCCTGCACAATGCGCGCCAGTTCGCGGCACACCTTCTGCGGCAAATCCACACGTTCCAGTTCGCTGACAAACTCCGCCGCGATTCCCGTCTCCCGCCGGAAGCGTTCCACTGTGTCGGAAATGAAACCGAGAAGCCGGTCGGCAATCACTTCGAAGGACTTCATCTCCTGCATCAGTTCGCGCAACTTTAAAACCTCTTCGCGCAGCAGTTTCTGGATCCGCACCAGTTCCGCGTTCACCGCCGGCGCCTGCGTTCCGGACTGGCGCCGCAGCACATCCAACTGCATTTCCACCCCGATCAGCGATTGAATCGCTCCATCGTGAAGTTCGCGCGCGAACCGCGCCCGCTCCAGCGCCCCCGCCCGTTCCCGCAGCCGTCGCATCAGGTACACGTTGTAAATCGCCGGACCGACCTGCTGCGCGAATTCCTGCAGAAACCGCAATTCCTCTTCCGGTTCCCCCATCATCTCCGGGTCGAAGAGGAACAGCCGGCCGGACCACTCCCTGCCAAACAGCAACGCCACCGAAACCAGCGCGTCAAATTTTTCTACGCGCGCCAGCGCATCCAGAAACTCCGTGCTTACATCGTGCAGCCGCCCGCCCTCGCGATCCAGCAGCACGGTGCGAAACCCCCTGGCGGTGCGCGACGCGTAAATGGCGTCTGCCGTTGAGTCGAACAGATACACCTTTTCGCTTTCCGGCAGAGCTTCGCGCCAGCGCAGCGCTTCGATGCCTCCGACTCCACGTTTCACCTCGGCCAGAAACACGCGGTAACTGTTCGCTTCCTGCGACGCGCCCAGCACCCGTGACGCGCCGTAGATGCTCATCACCTCACCGAGAATCTGCTGCATGGTTCCGGTGAGTCCTGCTTCCACCCGCGCTGAACTGAGAACGCGCGTGATTACGGCGCGCTCCGCCCGCACTTTCTTCTGGTTCTCCGACATGTAGCCCAGCAAGAATCCGAGCACAATCAGATAGAACGAAAACATGAACAGCTGCTGCGGTTCCAGTTCCCGCACGCTCACACCCAGCCGCGGAAGGTGCACCGCTCGCAGCCATTGATCCGCCCTCGATTCCAATCCCGCTCGCACCGCGAAGGCTTCGGCCCACAGCAACGCCACCGCCGTACACGCGGTACCCACCGTCTCCCACAGCCCCCAGCGATACGCTGCCGCCGCCATCACGAACACGAGGAAGAGAAAGAAGGGCCCCCGCTGCGCCGTCGCGAACATGGAGATCAGCACCGGCCATATGATGTCCGCGGCGTGCACCACCAGACGAAAAGCCGTGGTCGACGCCGGCCGGAAGCGCACCAGCACCATCACCACCACCGCATGCGCGAAATAAACGATCAGCAGCCAGTACAGCCAGCGCGAATAGACGAACCCGCGTACCGGCTCCATCCAGAGAGTAACCAGAGCCGTCATCGTCAGCGCCGCTCGCGCCGTGGCCAGCCAGCGCTCCGAGCGCCGGATTTCGCCCGCACTGAGTGGCGCCCGAAAGCGCCATAGATCGCGGTATCGAGGGATCATCCAGGACAAGAGATTCTCGTCGTAAAGCCACTAATTCCAGTCGAGCGACTAATTCTAAAGGCAATCTCAGCCAAACTCCATGAGCTTCTCAATTCCGCAGTTCTCACTTCTAACTTCCGCCTTAGCGATGTTACGCTAGTAACCCCTGCCCCGCGCATGTCGGGCCCTAGAATGGAGGCGGGCTGGTGCGACTTGGCTAAGCTGACTAAACTCTGGCTCTCTCTGCTGATCGCGCTGGTTCTCGCCCAGACGGCGGCCTCTCTGCTCATGCCAAGGGGCGACGCCCTGACCATCGCCAGCGACCTCATCCAGGGCGGTCTCCTGCTGGTGGCCACCGCCGCCTTCCTGGCCAACACCTCGCGCTTGCGCTGTGCCACTCTCCACATCCGGCTCTTTTGGATCCTCATGAGCGTGGGCATGATCTTCTGGCTTACCTACCAGGGGATGTGGAATTACTTTGAGGTCTTCAAGCGTCAGGATGTGCCCAATCCCTTCCTGGGCGACGTTGTTCTGTTCCTGCATCTGGTGCCCATGATAGCCGCTCTCGCCGTGCTTCCTCATCTCCGCGAAGGCGAGCGCGATGAACGCATCCGCATGCTCGATTTTACCCTCCTGCTCATCTGGTGGGTCTTCATTTATGTATACACCGTCATCCCCTGGCAAACGGTGCAGGTCGATGAAGCGGTTTACAGCGCCAATCTCAACCTCGCATATCTGACCGAGAAGCTCGTGCTCCTGGTTTCGCTTGCCTTCCTCGCCTACGCCGCGCACGGAGACTGGCGCCAGCTTTACGGAAATTTGCTCGGCGCCAGCGCGCTTTATGCCTCCAGTTCCTATGTCGCCAACTGGGCTATCGGACACAAGCTCTATTACAGCGGCAACATCTACGACATCCCGCTCACTGTTTCCATGGCTTGGATGGGCGCGGCTCCGTTGCTCGCCCTACGCTACGACCTGTCCGACTTCAAGCCGTCGCGGCCGGTGCTCGGCATTTGGATCACGCGCCTGAGTATGCTGGCTCTGTTCAGCATCATCTGGAGCGCCATGCACGCTGAACTGGCCCCGAAGCTTCCGGCCTCGGTCAAGGCCTTCCGAATTGCCGTGAGTCTTTTCACCATGGTCGTGATGGGCGTCGTGTTTTTCTGGCGCCAGCACCTGCTCCGCGACGAGCTATCGCTGTTTCTGGAGAGGTCCAGCCGCTCTTTGGACGACCTCAAGACCTTGCAGGACAAACTTATTCAGTCCGAAAAACTGGCCTCGCTCGGCCAGTTGGTGGGCGGAGCCGCCCACGAGATCAACAACCCGCTCACCGCCATGCTGGGATACTCCGATCTGCTGAGCGCGTCCAACCTGCCGACTCACGAACAACTCCAAGCCACGGAAATCGGCGAACAGGTCCGCCGCACCACAGCGCTGGTGGCGAGCCTGCTCACTTTTGCCGGCCAGGCTCCTGCCCGGCTGGCCGCCGTCGACATCAACTCCGTGCTGCAGACCGCCATGCGTTTGCTGGCTCCCCAACTGGACCCGCAAGGCAGTTCGATCCGCCTCGACCTCGCTTCTCCGCTCCCGCTCGTGCTCGCCGACTCGAACCAGATTCTCCACGTCTGCATGCACCTTGCCGGACAGATCAGCGCACCTCTCAATCGCGAGACGCGCCCCACCGTGTTCGTTCGCACCCACAGCCAAAACGACTTCGTTCTGGTTGACTTCTTCTCTCGCGATCCTTCTTCACACGATTCTTCCTCGTACGATTCTTCCCCGCGTGATCCTTCCTCGCTGCCCCCCACGTACGCGTCGCCGCTCAACTCCGAAGGCGCGAACAAGCCTTCTACGCTTTCGCTGAACGCCTGCTGCCGCATCGTCGAAGAACATGGCGGCCGTCTCCTGCAGCCTTCGACTCCCGGCAACTCCGCTTTCCGGATGGAACTGCGCATCGCAACCAATGCGGCCATCCGCTCCCTGCTCGGCGAGCCCAATCGGGCCGCGGCACGCAGCAGTTCGTAATGTTGAAGGTTTCAACATTTCAAGGAAAAGGCCGGCGTCGCCGAGGGTTAACCTTGGAACTTTGAAATCTCTGAAACCTTGAGACCTTCTCTCTTCAGCTGTCCGCAGGCCGCGAAAATATCGCGCCCCCTCGGACGCCGCACAAAGGCCAGGATTCCCGCGTCTACCAGTATTTGCCGGAACGCCACCACTCGCTCCTGCTCCGGCGTCCGATAGGGCAGCTCCGTCCCCGGATTGAGCGCAATCAAATTGATTCTCGCCCGCATTCCGCGCACCAGTTCCACCAACTCGCGCGCTTGCTCCGGAGCATCATTGACGCCCTCGATCAGCACATACTCAAACGTCATCCGCTCCCGCGTCCGCAGCGGAAACTCGCGAGCCGCCTGCATCAGCTCCGCCAAGTTCCACTTCCGATTTAACGGCATCACTGCGCTGCGCAGCGCGTCATTCGATCCATTCAGAGAAATCGCCAGCTTCGGACGCACCTGCTCCTGCCCAAAATCGCGTATCCGCGGCACGATCCCCGCGGTCGACACTGTCATTCGCGACTCCGGAATCCCGACGCCCTCCACCAGCAGCCGCACCGACTTCATGAAATTGTCATAGTTCAAAAAGGGCTCGCCCATGCCCATGAACACAATGTTGACGCGCTGCAGCGGAGGCTCGACTCCCTGATCGCGCAGCACCGCCGCGATCTGACCGACGATTTCTCCCGCCTCCAGATTCCGCTTGACGCCGAGCAGCGCCGTGAAGCAGAACTTGCAATTCACCGCGCATCCCACCTGGCTCGACACGCAAATGGTAGACCGATGCATGTGCGGTGACGGGGCTCGGCCCCGTCCCGCGGGGCGAAGCCCCGCCACCACACGTTCCGCATCCATGCCCGCCTCGACTTCATCGCCCGCTTCGCTGCCGTCGCCGACCTCGCCGCCGTCTCCCTCCGGCATCCAGACTGTTTCGACCGTCTCGCCATCAAAGAGTTCAATCAGATACCGCGCCGTGCTATCGCTCGAAACAAACTTGTGAGCGATCTTTGGAAGCCCCATCCCCCAGCCTTGTTCCGCCAGACCCGCGCGATATTCAAGCGGAAGGGTCGAAACCTGATCCAGCCGGTCAATCTTTTGCCGATATACCGCATCGAATAACTGCCGACCCCGGTAGGCAGGCTGCCCCGACTCAAGCGCAAGGTCGGTGAGCTCCCCAAGATCGAGCCCTAAAAGCGAATTGGATGGCGGTTTTGGCATTGGGTTGGTAGCGGGGCGACGGGCGTCCCTTCGGCAGGCTCTCGCCCGTCCTTTAAGTGTAAGTCAGGAGCGTAATACTGAAATTATGATGCTGAGCAGCCACCGTAAGTTAAACAAAAGCAAGGCGGAACTTCAACCTCCGTCGCCAAGCCACAGATTGTGGGAGAATGGTATCAGCAACCCGCCCCGGTATTCATATAACGTCATAGTAGAAAATTCTCGGTAAGAAGCAAATGGTAAAAGAAACCCGCAGCATTCGTCGTCAGGTTCTGCCGAACGGCCTCACCGTGATTACCGAGCAGATGCCTCACATCCGTTCGGTCGCGATCGGCGTCTGGCTCAAGTCCGGCTCGCGCGACGAAGATTCCGAATGGAATGGCATTTCGCATTTTATCGAGCACATGGTGTTCAAGGGCACGGAAACGCGCTCCGCCGAAGACATTGCGCGCCAAGTCGATTCCATCGGCGGCAATATGGATGCGTTCACGGCGAAGGAATGCATCTGCTTCAACATCAAAGTCCTCGATGAGCATCTTCCGCTCGCCCTCGACGTCCTCACCGATCTCGTACTTCATCCCGTTTTCGATGCTGGCGATATCGCGAAGGAGCGCGGCGTCATTCTCGAAGAAATAAAAATGGACCAAGACAATCCCGACTACTTAGTCCATGAGATTTTCACCCAGAGCTTCTGGAAGGACCACTCTCTCGGGCTGCCGATCCTGGGCACGCGCGAAACCGTAAGAAAATTCGAGCGCCCCGTGGTCTCCCGCTTTTATGGTCACCACTTCGCTCCCGGCAATCTCATCGTAAGCGCCGCCGGGAACCTCGATCACAAGCATTTTGTCGAACTCGTCGCGAAACACTTCGAGCACGTGAAGCCCGCGAAAAACGGATTGCACTCGCCTCAACCCAAGACTTTTTCACGCATCAACCTGCGCAACAAGAAATCGCTCGAGCAGGTCCAGATCTGCATCGGCGTTCCCTCGCATCCCATGGCACACGAACGCCGCTACGCTTCCTACATCCTGAATACGCTGCTCGGGGGAGGCATGAGCTCGCGCCTGTTCCAGAACATCCGCGAGCGCCAGGGGCTCGCCTACTCCATCTATAGCGACCTGAATCCGTATCGCGACACCGGCTCCCTGTGCGTATACGCGGGCACCTCGCGCGAGGCGGCGATCAAGGTTGTCGAGTGCGTCGTCGAGGAATTCCGCAACTTGAAGACCACGCCCATCCCCGAGGAAGAGCTGCGCCGCTCCAAGGACCAACTCAAGGGCAGCCTCATGCTCTCGCTCGAATCCTCGACCGCCCGCATGTCGAACCTGGCCCGCCAGGAAATGTACTACGACCATTTCTATGGCCTCGATGAACTCATCGAACGCATCGAAGCCGTCACCCTCGAAGACCTGCAGCAAACCGCCGAAGAGTTTTTCCGCACCGAGCAGATCGCCGTAACCATCCTTGGCAACTTGACCGGCCTGAAACTAACCCGCGACCAACTAAGCTGCTAACGGGTTCGAACTGGTCTCATAAATGACTCTTCGAGCAGGCTGTACGGCCCTCAGGGGCTAAAGCCCAGTGTTTGTCCGGCTCGCAGCGGCACGGCTGAAGCCATGCCCTTCCCAAGAACCTAACCAAGGCCATTTATGAAACACGCTCTAGCAAAAAATGCACGGGCTCTTCACCAGCGCAGCCCCACTGTGATCGGCATGACGATGGTCTTGTCGTCGCTCTGATACGCGCGATGATAGCGCCATTCCACGTAGAGTTTGGAATTATGGAGATAGTTCAGAGGATAGGTAACTCCGGCCCCGTAGTTGAACCCGCCCGCAACCTTAGAGTTTGAGGACATCGTTTGCTGGACCAAGAAAGTCCCGGGGATGTTGTTATTCCAGGTCAGATCCCACCATCTCCACGCGGGCTGATAGATTGTGCCGGATGTGAGCAGACGGCTGGGCACCGAAACGGTTCGATCGTAGAAGCCTAAGCCGAAAATTCCGTATGCGCCAAATTTGAAAAGATGGCGAGGCACGTTGACGACGCCGTCCAAGCTTACCGACTGCATGTGTCCGCTTTGGCCGTGCAGGTTCTGGCTTTGGATCACGCCGGGCCTGAAGGTGAGGTCGTAGAACATGTATTCGGCATCGACGCCGAACATGCGGCCGAAATTCATCCCGCCGCCGACCACCCCAAAAGGAGAGTTCCCGACAAAGCTGGCGACATCGCCGCGGCCGATGCTCAATCCGCCGCCGAAGTTATAGGTAAAGCGATTGAAATCTGATTGCGCCGAAGCCGATGCGATGAGCCCGCTAACGGCAAATAACAGCAGTATCCGATTCTTCAATCTCGATCTCCTGTTTCCTGGACCCATAATCGTACAACTGCGGCCGTGAAACCGCGCTGGTAAAGCCACATTCGTACATCCACAATTAAGCCACAAAGGTTTGCCACAAAGTTCCGCCACACAATTCTGCCACGATCGCTGTTTGTCAACTTAGATGCGCGCACAGAATAGGGAAAGCCAGCCTTTTTCCCGGTCAGTCGTGCCCGGCGGTCGGCCGGCGCGAGTGGCTCATCCTCGCTAATAACACCGGCCAGTACTCCCGCAGCATGTTTCCGCCTGCTCGGCTTGCCAAATCCAGGCCGAAACGAAACAGCGTATCTCCGGCGGTACGGTTCCGCTCTGGCCAATACACATTGGCCAGCCCTTCGGCCATCAGCGGGCCGCCCAGCCTGGACCAAGCGACCACGTTGCGGCCGTCATCGCTGCGCATGACGAATACCCGTTGCAGCGAGTACTTCATGGCGTGGAAAAAAGTTGGATTGATCTCCGCATAGAAACGCGGATCCTCATGCAGCGCGGACGCCAGCAGGAATGTCCCGAAGAATTCACTGGATGCCTGTCGCCCCATACTGGACCCGAATCGCTTGGCATATCCGTCCCAACCCTGTCCGAAGCCGGTCGGCGAGTCGTCCGCCTGGCCCACCGCCGATCCCAGAGCCGCCCATGTCACCGCATTCACGGAAATGCTGTTGTCCACGAACAGCTCAAATTTCTGCCCCGCCGAAAGCCGTTCCGTGCTGAAAGCGATGTCGGGGAAGACAATGGACTTGCTCTCCAGCAGATTGTACAAGGCCACGGGCGCTGGTGGCGCGGGAGCAGTCGATGGAGCTTGATCGGCAGGAGGCCGCGCGGCCGGTGAAGGGCTGGGCTGCGTCTGCGGCCTCTCCTGTGCGACTGCTCGAGTCGACAAGCCGAACGCGATCACTCCGACAACCAACAACACGCACAGCAACGATCGCAGGCAGAACATCCTGCTGCAAGGCGTGACGGGCACCTTTCCAGAGATGCCGATTTCCTGGGTAGACGGCATCGCTAGAGATTACCCAATCGCCAGCCCGGCGGCAAACGTTCAAACCCAGGTTTCAAGGTTTCAGAGTTGCAAAGTTTCAAAGAGAAGGCCTAGCAATGCCGGTGGTTAACTTTGAAACTCTGGAACCTTGAAACTTTGAAACCTTGCCTTTACGCCACTTCTCCAGAACGGGCTGCCAGGAACTCCAGCAATTCGCCGACGGTCAGGCCGGAGTGCAGCAACTGAATCATCTGATCCGTGGTGACTCCCGCTTGTGCGCCCAACGCAACAATCTTGGCGACCGCGCGCTGCAGAGCTTCCTTCTGCGCCAAGCTGAGCGGATCGCCCAAGTCATGGTTTGGGGCTGCATTCAGATGTGGTTCTATCGTCATCCTTGGTTATGATCCGCCAATCCAGCCGGGCTGCGCTGTGACGCCGCTTACTTATAATTGTGATGGACTGGCGGGCTGGCCTCCGGTGAGCGGGACCGGCCAAAGCGTCCTTGGGCTTGCGCCCGAAGGCCCAAGACCCAGCAAGCCGAGTTTCTGCTTATCGTTAGGGCCGGCTCATCAGGGCTTGCCCATCAATTCGAGAATTGCCGCCATCTCGACTTCGATTCCGGTCTTGAGGCTGGGTTCGCGATCGGGCGCGAAGTAAGGCGAATGCGGTCCGGGAAGTTTCTCTCCGCTTTTCTTTGCCTCCGCATATTTCGCGGGGTTGACCGCGCCCAATTCAAGCATGACGCTGGGAACTCCCCCGTGGCGATACTCGGCAAAATCGTCGCTTGCCATCATCGGCTGCCCGAGTACGACATTGTCATTCCCCATGACCTGCTTCAGTCGCTCCGCCAGACGGCTGGTGGTTTGCGGATCGTTGTAAACGGCGCCGACGCCTTCCTCAATTTCGACGAGCGGCTTCTTCGGAGCGCCTGCCGCCGCCGCTTCCGCATCCGCGATGCGCTCGATGGCCGCCAGCAGGTGCTTGCGCACCTCATCCTTGTAGGACCGCACGGTCAACTGCATCAGCACTTCGTCGGGAATGATGTTGTTCTTGGTGCCGCCGTGGATCGCACCCACGGTAATCACCGCCGGATCTTGCGGATCGATCTCGCGCGACACGATGGTCTGCCAGCTCACGATGGTGCGCGCGGCGATCACGATGGGATCGATCGTCTCCTGCGGAGCGGAGCCGTGTCCGCCGACACCGTACACCGTGACGTTCACCGAGTCGGCATTCGAGGCGCTGAAGCCCGGCGTGTAAGCGACTTTCCCGGCGGGAAATCCGTTGCTGTCGTGCACGGCGAAGGCGAAGTCGGGCTTGGGGAAACGGGTGAACAGGCCATCCTTAATCATGGCCTTGGCGCCACCGATGCGCTCCTCGGCGGGCTGGCCCACATAGATGAAGGTCCCACGCCAGCGGTCCTTATTCTGCACCAGCAGGGCGGCGGTTCCGATGCCGATCGCCATGTGCAGATCGTGGCCGCAGGCATGCATCACCGGCACCTCGACGCCGCGGTCGTCATGCGTGGTGACGTGACTGGCGTAAGCGAGACCGGTTTTCTCCGGAACCGGCAAGGCATCGAGCTCCGCGCGCAGCATGACCACGGGGCCCGCGCCGTTCTTGAAGACGCCAACCACACCGTTGCCGCCCACTCCGGTGGTGACGTCGTATCCGAGCTTGCGAAGCTGGTCGGCGATCTTGGCCGCAGTCTTCTCCTCGTGATAAGAAAGCTCGGGATTGCGGTGCAGGTCGAGATAGAGCGCTTCGACCTGGGGATAGACGGCATCAATCTGCGCGGATGCGACGCGCCAGGGCTCGGCGGCCCACGAGGTTACGGAGAGCGACGCCATGGAGAGCGACACGAGAAGAAGCAGGAGATGTTTCATAGTGTTCACGTAAAATTTCCCGTGAACGGCATTAGACCACAAACGGCGGAAGCAATGCAGCCGGGCGGGGATGTCGAAGTGTCCCAAGCACATTAACCACGAAGGCCACCCCAGAGGCCGCTAAGGTTCACGAAGGAAGGCCCTGAAGTTTTGATTCTCCTTCGTGTACCTTCGTGTCCTTCGTGGTTGAGGAACTTAGCTCGCGGCTGCCACGGCGCAATGCTGATCAAAGGCGGCTTTCAGGTCGGCGGCGATGGCGGAGGCTTCGCGAGTTTCGATCTGGTGGCGCTGCATCATGTAGACCAGCTTGCCGTCGCGCAGAATCGCTATGGATGGCGAAGATGGCGGGTATCCGGTGAAATACGAACGGGCGCGCGCCGTCGCTTCCACGTCCTGTCCGGCAAATACGGTTGCGATCCTGCCGGGCTTGGCCGCATTCTGCAAGGCCAGGCGCACCGCGGGACGCATGCGGCCGGCAGCGCATCCGCAAATAGAATTTACGACCACCATGGTTGGGCCGGGTTCGTTCTGCACAAACCGATCAACGTCTGCGGCGCTGCGCAGTTCTTCAATTCCCAGACGCGTCAGCTCTTCGCGCATCGGGATCACCATTATTTCGGGATACATGGACTCTCCTGTGTTTTCTACAAATTTTGTCATCCTGAGCGCAGCGAAGGACCTATGGATTTGCTCGCAGCGCCGGAATCCGTGGGTCCTGCGCTGCGCTCAGCATGACAACTCACAATTGGACGTCTCGCGCCAATGCGAAATGTAGCTCGGTTCTCAATATGCCTTCGCAGGCGAACATGAGATGCTCAAGTATAGAGTGGAATTGGGCCCATGACGATTCAGGAAAACGTCTCGCTGGCGCCGCTGACCACCTTGCAGGTGGGCGGGGCGGCACGCTACTTTGCGGAACTGAAGAGAGAAGACGAGGTTCACGAAGCCGCGCAGTTCGCGAAAAGCCGTGGCTTGCCGTTGTTTGTGCTGGGCGGAGGCAGCAACCTCGTGGTCGCCGATTCCGGTTGGCCGGGATTGGTCCTGCGGATCGCAATTGGCGGAATCGCCAGCCCCACCAAGAATGACGCCACGGGTAACGCCGTTCTCTTCAGCGTGGGCGCCGGCGTCAACTGGGACGACTTTGTCGCGCAAGCGGTGGTGCAGAATTGCGCCGGAGTCGAGTGCCTGAGCGGCATTCCAGGCAGCGTCGGAGGCACGCCCGTGCAAAACGTTGGCGCTTATGGGCAGGAGGTTTCCAATACGATCGAATCGGTGCGCGCGCTCGATTTGAAGGAAGACCGCATTGTGGTTTTGCCCAAGCCAGCGTGCGGATTCCGCTATCGCACCAGCATCTTTAACAGCACAGAGCGTGGCCGGTACATCATCTTGCGAGTGAGCTACCGGCTGAAGCGCGGTGGCACTCCGAGTTTGAAGTACGCCGACTTGCAAAAGCACTTTGCCGAGCGCTCTGCCAACCTCTCTGCCGAACAAAAGCCGCCGTCGCTCGCCGAAACGCGCCAGGCGGTGCTCGAAATACGGCGAAGTAAAGGCATGCTGATTGTCCCCGGAGACGACGACTGCCGCAGCGCCGGATCGTTCTTCAAGAATCCCGTGCTCAGCGAGGCGCGGTTCAAGGAGCTGTCCGAGCGCGCCGCAGCGAAGGGACTCGATATTCCCAGCTATCCGGCGGCCCGCTCGCAAGGCGAAGATGCGCAACGCAAAGTCTCCGCGGCTTGGCTGGTGGAACACTCGGGATTTTCCAAGGGATACGCGATGGGCAAGGCCGGCATCTCGCACAAGCACGCGCTGGCACTGATCAATCGCGGAGAAGCGAAGGCAAACGACATTGTCGCGCTGAAAGATGAAATCCAGCAAGGTGTGCAAAAGGTGTGGGGGATTCCATTGGAGCCGGAGCCGGTATTCGTAGGATTTTGAGTTGAGGTTTGCGTAGGGACGGCCGCCCTCGGCCGTCCAAGGCGAACCCAGTTCGCCAGGGTTCTCGTTTGCCCATCCTCGCACTCAAGAGCGCGGTGGGGCTGTCCCTTCGCAGAAATAAGGGCGGCGCATCCCGGAGCGACGGCTCCCCCATGCCGGCCCAGAGGTGTCCGCTACCGCGAGATCCGCCCCGTTGATTCATCGGCCAATTCGCGCGCGCGCTTGAAAATCTTTCGGAACATCTCTTTGGTTAGCTTTCCCGTCTGCGTGTTTTGGTTGGAGGGGTGATAGGACGCTAAGAGAACGTGGCCATCGGGCAGGGCATATTCGGCCCCGTGGCGGAATTCATACTCCCGCTTGCCCGCGATCAGTTTCTTTCGCATCAGGTAGTTGAGATAGGCATCGAATCCGATCCTTCCCAAGGCAACGATGACGCGCAAATCCTTCAGTCCTTCGAGCTCGCGCTCCAGAAAGGGAGCGCAGTTGGCCAGTTCCTCGGGCAGGGGCTTGTTGTCTGGAGGCGCGCAGCGCGCGGCCGCGGTTATATAGAGACCGTGCAGCACAAGCCCGTCGTTCTGCGCGGTCGCGGTAGGCTGACTCGCGAATCCGGTTTCGTGCAACACCGGATACATGAAGTTGCCGGAAGCGTCTCCGGTAAAAGGACGCCCGGTGCGATTGGAGCCGTGGGCGCCAGGAGCGAGTCCGAGAACGAGGACGCGCGCATGGGGATCGCCGAAGCCAGGAACGGGCTTGCCCCAATATTCGCAGTCACGGTAAGCGCGGCGCTTCTCGCGGGCGATCCGCTCGCGATACACGACCAGACGCGGACAGCGCGTGCAGGCGACGACTTCGTCGTTCAGAACCTTGAGCCAGTTAGGGACAGGCATTCGCGTTCATTGTACTTGGTTGTGAATTGTGTAATTTCGTAATCGGGTAATTTTGTAATTTCAACCCCAACTGGTTTCAAATTACAAAATTACCCAATTGCAAAATTACAAAATCCCCATGGCCACGGACCCATCGGCTTGACTAGTATTATGACTATGGTTAATATTATAGTCACACAGATAAAATGCCGGCGACTTGAAGGTCACGATTATGAACGAAATTTCCATCTCGGAATTTAAGGCCAAGTGCCTCGGCTTGATTGAAGAAATCCACAAGACACGGCAGCCCTTGCGCATCACTCGTCACGGAAAACCGGTGGCCGAAGTGATTGCGGCCGGCCCGGACCGCACCCGCAAGTTTGTCGGCGCCGGCTTGGGAACGGGAAAGATCGTCGGAGACATCGTATCGCCGGTCATCGATTTTGGCGAGATGGAGGTTTACCGCCGGTGAATCTTCTTCTGGACACCCATATCTGGCTGTGGAGCCAATTGGAACCGAAGAAACTGGGACGGCGGGTTACGTCCGAGCTCTCGAATACCGGCAATGAACTATGGATATCGCCCGTGAGTGTTTGGGAGGCCCTAACCCTGATGCAGAAAGGCCGCGTACGTGTCGAGAATCCCTATGGATGGGCCAAGCGATACAGCGAACAACTGCGAGAGGCGCCGCTGACCAGCGAGATTGTTATGGCTGGATTGTCCCTTTCCCTTCCCCACTCCGATCCGGCTGACCGCTTCCTGGCGGCAACGGCCAAGGTGCTGGGGTTAACATTAGTCACCGCCGATCGCAATCTGTTGGATTTGACCGAGATCGCCACTCTTCCCAACCGTTACCCTGCTCGTTGAGCCGTCCGCTTCCGCCGTTTGACGTTGCTCTTCGAGAGTCTTTACACTCAGGTTAAGGCATAATGCGCCGCAGCGGAGCACTTCCCCTCCCGACTCTGCTGCCGCAGCCGTTTTGGAAAGGTAATTGTGAGCCCTGCTGAGACCAAAGATACGGCCAACGAAAACACGGCCAAAGAAAGCGCCACCAAACGCGAGATTGAGGTTGAGATTCCGGTCGAGCATGTCACCCGGCAAACCGATTCGCTGATCCAGAAATATCAGAAGGTGGCGCGCATTCCGGGCTTCCGGCGCGGCCACGTTCCGGCGTCGATCATTCGCCAGCGTTTTTCGGAAGAGATCAAGACCGACATGGTCGAGGCCCTGATCCCGCGCTTCTTCCGACTGGAGGCTGAGAGGCTGAGCCTGCATCCAGTATCGCAGCCGCGGGTCACCGATCTGCACTTGCACGATGGCGAGCCGCTGCGCTTCAAGGCCGCCTTTGAGGTGCTGCCGGAGATCAAACTCGAAGGCTACAAAGAACTGCGCGCCGATAAACCCGAGATCGCTGTTTCCGAGGCCGATGTGGAGCAGGCGATCGCCGATGTGCGCGAGCGTCATGCCAGTTTCAATCCGGTGGAGGGCCGAGTCCTCGCCGACGGCGATTTCGCCCAGGTCTCGCTCGATGGCAATCCCAAGTCCGATACGGAGTCCGGCGAAGGCAAATCCAGCGATGGCAAGTCCGGCGAAGGCCAGCCGGTGCACATGGACGAAGTGCTGGTCGAAATCGCCGGCAAGAACACGATGCCGGAGTTTACCGAGCACCTGCGCGGCACCAGTGCCGGAGATGAGCGGACCTTCGACGTGCACTATCCGGAAGACACGCAAGACAAGCGCCTGGCGGGCAAGACGTTCACTTATGCGGTGAAGGTGCAGTCGATCAAACAAAAGAGTCTGCCGGAACTGAACGACGAGTTCGCCAAGCAACTAGGCGAATTCCAGACGGTCGAGGATGTGCGGAAGGCCGTTCGCGAGCAGATGGAATCCGAGCGCAGACACCAGGCGGAACACGCGGCCAAGGACAAACTGGTGGGAGAACTGATTCAGCGGAACGATTTTGAAGTTCCCGATTCGCTGATCGAACAGCAGATCGACATCCGGCTGGAGCGGGGACTGCGCGCGCTGGCGGCGCAGGGTCTGACCGCCGAGCAGATGAAGAAAATGGATTTACAGCGTCTGCGCGTGGGACAGCGCGAACAGGCGATCCATGATGTAAAGGCTGCGCTGCTGCTCGAAAGAGTGGCCGAGGAAGAAAATGTGCAGGTCAGCGATGAGGAGTTGAATCAGGAACTGGAAGCGCTGGCCAAACAGTCGAAACAGACGTCCGAAGCAGTACGCGCTCGTTTGACACGGGAAGGGGGCCTCGATAGGATACGAACAAGAATCCGCAACGAGAAGACCCTCGATTTTCTGTATCACCAGTCCGCGTAACGGGTAATGATGATGCGGACCATTTCGACCCTCCCCTGAGCGACGAGACCGGCTTGCGGGCGGGAGTGTGGAAAGGGTGAATGATGCTGGTACCGATGGTAATCGAGTCGACGGGCCGGGGCGAACGGGCCTACGACATTTATTCGCGGCTGCTCCGCGACAACATCATTTTTATTGGCACGCCGATTGACGACAATATCGCCAACCTGGTCATCGCCCAGATGCTGTTCCTGGCGCAGGAAGACCCGGAGAAAGACATCCAGCTCTACATCAACTCGCCGGGCGGCTCGATCACGGCGGGTATGGCGATCTATGACACCATGCAGTATGTAAAGAACGACGTGACCACGATCTGCATCGGTCAGGCCGCTTCGATGGCGGCACTGCTGCTTTCGGCGGGCGAAGCCAAAAAGCGGCTGGCTCTGCCCAATTCGCGCATCCTGATCCACCAGCCCTCGATGGGCGGGCTCTCCGGGCAGGCGACCGACATTGACATTCATGCCCGCGAGATTCTGCGCATGCGGGAGATTACTAATCAGTTACTGGCCAAGCACACCGGCCAGAAGCTGGATAAAGTGGAGAAGGACGTGGAGCGCGACTTCATCATGAACTCGCAGCAAGCGAAGGAGTACGGAATCATCGACGATATCATCTATAAGACGAGATAGAGGGTATGATCGGCAGTTCGTGGCGATGCGAGTGGACGATCAGCACCAGCAGATCTCGGCGTTAGCGGAGCCGGCCGTAAGCTGGAAAGTAAGCTTGTTGCAGGAAGCCAGCCGCGGCTAGGCCACCAGAAAAGGAGTAAGGCCGAGTGAAAACCAGATCAGGCTCCGATGAGATGTTGCGCTGTTCGTTCTGCCATAAGTCGCAGGATGCGGTCGCGAAACTGATCTCGTCGCCCAGCGACTATCCCCGGGCATACATCTGCGACGAGTGCGTGGCTGTCTGCAACTCGATTCTCGAAGACGACCGCAGCGCGACTCCCGCGGCTGCGGTTCCGAATCAGCTGCCGAAGCCGCAGGAAGTAAAGACGTTCCTCGACGAGTACGTCATCGGGCAGGAACAGACCAAGAAGAAGCTGGCCGTCGCCGTCTATAACCATTACAAGCGCATTTACATGAACCGCCAGCGTACCGGCGATGGCGTGGAACTGACCAAGTCGAACATCTTGCTGATCGGTCCAACCGGAACCGGCAAGACGCTGCTGGCGCAAACTCTCGCCCGCATGCTCGATGTGCCCTTCGCCATCGTGGACGCGACCACGCTGACCGAAGCTGGTTACGTTGGCGAGGACGTCGAAAACATCATTCTTAAACTTCTGCAGTCGGCCGAAGGCGACGTGAGCCGCGCCCAGACTGGCATCATCTATATCGACGAAATCGACAAGATCGGACGCAAGGACGAGAATCCCTCGATCACGCGCGACGTGTCGGGCGAAGGCGTACAGCAGGCGTTGCTCAAGATTCTGGAAGGTACGATCGCGAATGTTCCGCCGCAGGGTGGGCGCAAGCATCCGCACCAGGAGTTCACGCCCGTCGATACCACCAACATCCTCTTTATCTGCGGCGGCGCCTTCGTCGGCCTGGAAAAAATTATCGGGCGGCGTGTAGGCAAGAAAGCTCTCGGCTTCCGCATCGGCGAAGACGCGGAAACCGATGCGGGCATGGCCTCGCTGCGCAACTTTGAGCTCGTCTCCGAAGCGCAACCCGAGGACCTGATCAAATTCGGGCTGATCCCCGAGTTTGTCGGTCGCTTGCCGGTGATGGGAGTGCTGCAGCAACTGGACGAGAATGCGCTGGTGGAAATTCTGACGCGTCCGAAAAACGCGATCGTAAAGCAATACCAGCGCCTGTTCGAGTTTGAAAACGTGCGGCTGAAGTTCAGCGACGACGCCAACCGGGCGATTGCACGCCAGGCCATGGCGCGTAAAGTTGGAGCTCGGGGGTTGCGAATGATCCTGGAAGAGCTCATGCTCGAACTGATGTACAGCCTGCCCAGCCAGAAGAAAGTTAAGGAGTTTGAAGTGACCCGCGAGATGGTGGAGAAACGGAACGTCTCGCTGGCCATGATCGAGAAAGCGGCAAGTTGACTGGTCGTTAGTCGTTCGCTAACTCGGATGGCGAGCGACTAGCGACTAACGACCAGCGACCAAACACCGACCAGAGACGGGAGACTCAGTTGTCGAACCCCAAGGAAAAGTTTGAGAGCAAGAAACTGCCGATGATGCCCATTCGGGACGTGGTCATCTTTCCCTACATGATGACTCCGTTCGTGGTGGGGCGGGAGTCGAGCGTGCGCGCGCTCGAAGAAGCTCTGGCCAGCGACAAGAAGATATTTCTCGCCACCCAGCACGATGCCTCGATCGACGAACCCAAGGCGGGCGACATCTTCCAGGTCGGCACCATCGTCAACATCGTGCAGAGCCTGAAGCTGCCCGACGGCAACATCAAAGTCCTAGTCGAAGGCATCGAGCGCGCGAAGATTCTGCAGGTGGTCGAGACGGAAGGCTTTCTGCAAGCGACCGTGCGGGTCGCCCGCTATGCCACCGAGACGACGGCGCAGATTGAAGCGGGCATGCAGCGCGTCACCGGCATGTTCGAGCAATATGTGAAGCTGTGCCAGTCGCTGAACTACGAAACCATGATCGCGGCCGTGCGCATGGAAGATCCGGCGAAGCTGACCGATACCATCGCCGCGAACCTGCAACTCTCCATCGAAGAAAAGCAGGGGCTGCTCGAAATCTTCGATCCCGCCGAGCGTTTGAACAAAATCGGCGACGTGCTCGACGTCGAAATCGAAAAGCTCAATATGGATCGCACCATCCAGTCGCGAGTGAAGCGGCAGATGGAAAAGGCGCAGAAAGAGTATTACCTCAACGAGAAAATCAAGGCCATCCAGAAGGAACTGGGACGCGGCGAAAAAAGCGAGTTCGACGAGCTGAAGAAAAAAGTGGAATCCGCGGGCATGCCGAAGGAAGTGAAAGACAAGGCGATCCAGGAACTGAAAAAACTGGAAGCGATGCCGCCCATGTCGGCGGAATCGACCGTTTCGCGCAACTATCTGGACTGGCTGCTGGCGGTGCCGTGGAAGAAGCGCTCGAAAGAAATCCGCAACATAACCCGTGCTGAGAAAACTCTGAACGAAGATCATTATGGCCTAGAGAAAATCAAGGAGCGCATCCTCGAATTTCTCGCCGTTCGCCAGTTGGTAAAAAACCCCAAAGGCTCGATTTTGTGCTTCGTCGGACCTCCGGGCGTGGGCAAAACTTCGTTGGGGATGTCGATCGCCAAAGCGACCGGCCGCAAGTTCGTGCGCATGTCGCTCGGCGGCGTGCGCGATGAAGCGGAAATCCGCGGCCATCGCCGCACCTATATCGGCGCCCTGCCCGGCCAGATCATCCAGATGATGAAAAAAGCCGGAACCAAGAACCCGGTGTTCATGCTGGATGAAGTCGATAAGATGTCCATGGACTTCCGCGGCGATCCTTCGGCGGCGCTGCTCGAAGTTCTCGATCCCGAACAGAATTTCATGTTCGTCGATCATTACCTGGACGTCGAGTACGACCTCTCGCAGGTCTTCTTCATCGCCACCGCGAACGTGATGCATACCGTTCCGCCTGCCCTGCAGGACCGCATGGAAGTGCTGCGCCTGCACGGCTACACGGAGCCGGAAAAGGTGGAGATCGCGAAACAGTTCCTGGTGAAAAAACAGATGTCGCAGGCGGGGTTGACGGAGAAGAACGTGCAATTCCCCGACGAAGCGATCCGGCAGATCATTCGCGGTTTTACCCGGGAAGCCGGGGTGCGAAACCTGGAGCGGGAGATTGGCAACATCTGCCGCAAAGTTGCGCGCAAGGTGGTGAAAGAAGGCGCCGACTTCTCGGCCGCGATCCAGGGAGAAAAGATTGGCGACTACCTCGGCGTGCTGAAGTTCCGCGACACTCTCGCCCACGAAAAGAGCGAAGTCGGCCTGGTAACGGGCCTGGCTTGGACCGAGGTGGGAGGGTCGATCCTCAGCACTGAAGCCATGGTGGTGGACGGCAAAGGCAAGCTCACTTTAACCGGCAAGCTCGGCGATGTGATGCAGGAATCGGCGCAGGCTGCCATGTCCTACATTCGCTCGCGGGCGGCGCGGCTTGGCCTGCCTCGCGACTTCTACCGCAGCCTCGATATTCATGTGCACGTACCCGAAGGAGCGATTCCGAAAGATGGCCCCTCCGCCGGCATCACCATCGCCACCGCTCTGGCCAGCGCGCTGAGCCGGATTCCGGTGCGCCGCGATATCGCCATGACCGGAGAGATCACGCTGCGCGGCAAAGTACTGCCCATCGGCGGATTGAAGGAGAAGCTGCTGGCGGCCCACCGCGCCGGACTATTCGAGGTGATTCTGCCGCTGGAAAACGAAAAGGATGTTGCCGAGGTTCCGGAGAACCTGCGACGAGAAATGAAATTGCACTTCGTGGACAACATGGACCAGGTGCTGGCCATCGCGCTCGAAGGCCCGCTGCCGCAGATGCCATCGGAGGCCGAGACCATGGCTCCCATCGTGACCCCGCCCGCCGGTGAGATCCCCACGGCGAGACAGTAGACTGGGAGAAGTACTACCCGCCAGACTCCGCTATCTACGGCGCAACAGCGTCATGTTATCTACGTAGAACGGTTGTTCCCCTTTATAAGACAATGTGATGTCGTTCTCGCCTGCTTGCAGGGTAATGGGCACATCAACCCAGTTCCAGGAGCGCATAAGAGCCAGTGCCTTCGTCTTCACGCCATTGACATCAATCCCGATCTCCTCGTCGGCGATCCCGTTGCGCACGTATTGCACCCGCAGCGTATAAAGTCCCGCCATCGGCACAACGATATTAGAGATATGCAGTGAGCCTGGCCTGTTCTTATCGGCAAGTCCTACTGCGTAACCACGCGAGCACTCGCCGCATCCAAACAGCGCAGCGACGCCGGCGCGCTCGATGCCCGGCCATTCTGCTTCATAGACGACGCCATGTTCCCAAGAGCGCGTTCCGCTCACACGTAGCAACACCGCGCCGTGGGCAGGGACAACAGCCTGATAACTGTCTGAAGCCGTGGAAACATCTTTGTGCGACCACAGGTCCCGCACTCTTGCATCAGGTAGCAGGTCAAGATCGGTCCAGTGCACCTCCATCCGGTTGGGTTGCTCCATCGAATTCAGCAACAGAACCGCATACTCTCCGCTGGTTCGCGATCCGAGCACCTTGGCCCACACTTCCAGGCCCGGACCAGCAGAGGCAATCCGCTCCGCACCTGCGCCCAGGGCATCCTGGTTTACCGCCAGCACTTCCCGGTTCAAATAAATCTCGACGGCGCGCGAGTTCATGTGAGTCAGGTCTGCACCAGCCAGCAGCGGCGGGGCGAGATCGCCCACATCGACATCTGGGCTTGGGCTTCCGTATCGTTCAGCCCCGGATTACCAATCTCCAGCATGTCGGCGTCATTCCAGCTCTCTGGCCCACTGAACACGGAGTGTGCGGAACCGGACTCGAAGTTGCGCACCACGCGATCCCATTCGACATGGTTCTTCTCGAACGAAATGTCGAGATCCGTACGCCACATCTGCGCCTTGCCTTGCGCCCATTCCCAAGGCTGCTCATTCCCCCACGAACATAGGGAGAAGATCATGGGACGTCCGGTCTTTTTGATCGCCTCCGCCATACGCTCGTACACCCACCTGCCGCTGTGCGTTTCTACCCGGTTGCAGTAGTCCATCTCGACCAGGTCAATTCCCCACGCCGCAAAAGTGTCTGCGTCTTGTTGCTCATGTCCGTAACTTCCCTGGAACTTCGGATCCGGGTAGCAGGTGTTGCGGCCAATATCCGTGTAGATACCAGCCTTAAGTCCAAGCTTGTGAATATAAGCAGCGAGTTCGCGGATGCCGCTCGGAAAACGTGCGCTATCGACCACGAGATTTCCTTTTGTATCCCGCCTGGGCGCGATGCACTCTTGAATGATGAGGTATTTGTAGCCCGCATCGCGCATTCCGGTAGAAACCAGTGCGTCTGCCTGTTCACGAATCGTCTTTTCGTCGTAATCGCAAAAGTAGTGGTTCCAACTCGCCCAGCCCATGGGAGGGGCCGGTGCGAGCCGACTCATGGCAGCAGACTTCTGTGGGCTGCTCTGCGCTAAGCCGTACTGCGACAGCCATGGGAGAGCCAAGGTGCCCAACAAGAAGAAGAACGATACAAGACGAGTGCGCGAGCAAAACATTATTGATTTCCTCACGAGATCTTGAATGTAAATGAAACGGTACGAACACGGGCACGTATCGGGTCGAGAATGTCGGTCAATTTCGGTCCCGAGCGTCCGCCCGTCTGGCAGTTCAAATAAAAGGCGAGCTCTTTTGCATCGTAAGCGGGCGCGTGGCCAGTTTAACCAAGAACTATAACGCGGGGTTTGTCCTTTAGCATTGAAGGGAAATAGGAGGGATTCCACGGCTGTTTCGCGCATTTCTTTTCATCACATTTCGTCTGTACGGCCATCACAGACTCCGAATCGCAATCGGTGCGAAGATTCTACGAGAGTGCAGCATCGAGAAGTGTCGCCGTCTCCAGAGACGGTCCAACAAGTGCCCTAACCACTTTCGCGATCTTTGAAAACCTGAGGGTCAACGGGCGCGAGCAGCGCGGACCATTCGAAAAAGTGCTCAAACCGTCACTTTTTGCACTTAAGTCCTGCCTTTTGAATTCTTTACCTATAAGTGCTTTATCTCGAATACTTTACAGCCTCTCCCCGCCAACCCAAAGATTCCAATAGGCTTAAGAGGGGTGTGGGGGGGTAGGGGGGGTACCCCCTGCTAGGCGGGTGGCATGCCCGATCCTGTCTTTACCGGAGCTGCGGTTGTGGCGCTAAAATACGATCATGAAGCCGGAATCTGGCAGCTGGGTTCGATTCAGCCTCAGGGGATCGGCAGGTCTCATCGTCGCAGTCGTTGTCGTAGCGATTCTGCTGATCGCGCTACCGGCCTATCGCTTGTTCTTTCTGATCAGCGTCCTCATTGGACTGGTCATCGCTGGCGGGCTCACGTTGTGGCACAGACTGCGCCCGATCGAGGAAGAGGACGTGGAACCCAAACGGCCGCTGGGACTTTAGTATTTCCTTCGTGTGCCTTCGTGGCCTTGGTGGTTAACGGTTTCGCAAACTAGCCAGTACCCCTGGCGGGACTTGATTTGCCCGGCGCTGGACACTGTTTCGCGAACTTTTTTTCTCCTGCACTTGCCATGCGCGATTCAAACCCTTAAAACTGTCTGCATGCGGATTCTGGCGCGCTTCATGCTGTCGGCGAGCGACTTGTCGCATTTCCCTTCCCCTACCTTGCCGGAGATCGCCTTTCTGGGACGGTCCAACGTGGGGAAATCGAGCGTGATCAATTCGCTGGTGGGCACGAAGCTGGCCCGCACCAGCAATACTCCCGGACGCACGCGCAGCATTAACTTTTATGAAGTCCGCAGGGCCGGACAACCCAGGCCAGAATTGCGGTTCGCCGACCTGCCAGGATACGGTTACGCCAGGGTCTCGCGCGAAATCTCCGATGACTGGGCGCGGTTCGTGGATCCGTATCTCCACCAACGTCCGAGCCTGGCACTGTGTCTCGCGCTGGTGGATTCTAACATTCCTCCCCAGGAAAGCGATGGCCAGTTGCTGGAATTCCTGGCGTCCAAAGGACGGCCCCATGCGATTGTGGCCACCAAGTGCGACCGGCTGTCGGGCAACCAGTTGCGGCAGGCAATGCACACGCTCGGCCAAGCCTACGGCGGTGTGCCCATAGTGGCCTTTTCGGCCAAGACCGGTGCCGGCAAAGAGGAACTGTGGCAACAGATTCGCTCTGCCTTGTCGCAGTTTCCGGCAGTCTAAAGTTTTTTCGGAAATCTCCGATTCCACTAGGAGCAGCACACTGTCGGAGGCGCTCGTGGACCCGCGTGTCTATCCCGGACAATCCGGCTTGCCGCAAGACTCCTCGAACGGCGAGGAGAGCGTGAACTATCTTCGCCGGCTCAAGGGAGGAGTGGCGGAAGGCGCTCCCGCCAATGCATCGGCAAGCAAAGGCAGGGATCCCGCAGATCCAAACCGTGTCGACTGGACACTTCGGCGGCAGAGCCCTCGGCTGCGTTGTTCAGGCAGCGTGGAATTTCGAGCCCAGGACAGCAACGTGCGCATGTGGGGAACCCTCACCGACGTTAGCCTGCACGGCTGCTACGTGGAAATGAACGCCACGTCTCCCGCCGGGGCGAAAGTGGACCTGGTGCTCAAATCGTTCGGCATACGGATTGAAGTTTCGGGCACGGTTCGCACCTCATACCCCTTTCTTGGCATGGGCATTTGCTTCGATGAAATCGCACCCGCGCAACTGCTGCAACTGAAGCAACTCCTCAACACATTGACCGGGCGCAGCGCCCTCTCCGTTGGAATGTCGGCTCGGGAGAATAGCATGAAGGACACCCCACCGGCCGATCCGGGCGTCTTGCTCGATGAGATTGCGGAGTTTTTTCAGAGAAAACAGCACCTTTCGCGCGACGAGTTCCACCAGATCGCCCAACGGGTTCGCCGGTCCCGAATCCCTCCTCCACGAACTTAGGTTTGGCGAGCCGTTGGGCGGGCTCCGGAACGGAAAGTTGCGCTGGTAAAAGCAGTTCCGGTGCCTGTCGGGCAACCCATCCGTTATGATTAGGAAGCTATGGCCAAATACCTCGTGACCGGTGCTGCCGGCTTCATCGGGTCCTCGCTGGTGCGCGCTTTGTTGGAACGCGGCAACGAGGTCCGTGGCATTGATAACTTTTCCACTGGCAGACGCGACAACCTCACCGAAGTGCTGAGCCGGATCGACTTTCGCGAAGCCGACATTCTCGATATGGATGCCATGCACGAAGCATGCGCAGGCGTCGATTACGTGCTGCACGAGGCAGCTATTCCGTCGGTCCCGAAATCGGTGCTGGACCCTCTGGGCAGCAACCGCGCCAATGTCGATGGCACGGTCAATGTGCTGGTCGCGGCGCGCGACGCGAAGGTGAAGCGGGTGGTGTATGCCGCCTCATCCTCGGCGTATGGAGATACCCCGACCCTTCCGAAGCATGAATCCATGATCCCCAGCCCGATCTCGCCGTACGCAGTGGCCAAGCTGGCCAGCGAGCTTTATATGGTGTCGTTCTACCGTTGCTATGGCCTCGAAACCGTCTGCCTGCGCTACTTCAATATTTTCGGACCGCGGCAGGATCCCTCTTCGGCATACTCCGGCGTGCTCGCCAAATTCAGCATGCAGATGCTGCTTGGGGAACAGCCCACGATTTTTGGCGACGGCGAAACCAGCCGTGATTTCACCTACATTGACAACGCGGTCTCGGCCAATCTGCTGGCCTGCTCAGCCCCGGCGGCGGAGTGTGCCGGGCGGGTATTTAACTGCGCCACTGGCCAACGGACTACGCTGAATGAAACTTTTCGCGCTTTGAAGGAACTGACGGGCTACAAGGGCAGCGTCAAGTATGGTCCGGAGCGTGGTGGAGACATCAAGCATTCGCTGGCCGACATCACGCTGGGACAAAGGCATTTGGGATACAAGGTTCTGGTGAATTTTGAGAATGGGCTGCGCCGCACGGTGGAATGGTACAAGAGCCAGAGTCAGCCGGCGGGAGCCTGAACGGCGCAACCGGATCCGACTGAGAGCACTGGAGTTGTCTGCACGTGGACTGATCAATGGGAACTGCGGGCTGCGGACTTTTGCCACGCGATGAGTTCGTCCAGGTCATAGCGGAACGGGCCATACGCGCTGAAAGTTTTCTCGTCGAACAACCGCATGGCGCCGCAGTTCAAACAAACCTGGTAGGAATATCCCTGCACCCCAATCGGCCAGGTCATCTTGCTGTGCCAGCAGCCTCGGAACGCGGCGACGGCCGCCCCCGCAAGGCTAGTTGCAACGACTCCGGGCCACCACCAACTGGGTTTCTTGAGTTTTTCCGATTCTTGGTCGATTGGGTCGCTCATCACATCTCCGGGGCTGCGTTTTGGGGCTGCCTCTTAACCATAGGACGAATTGCGGCGGAGGGCAAAATCTGAAGGGTCGTAGCACAGACCGCCGGACACCGGCGGCCTCGGCCTGCGCATCCCAGGCCCCAGTCGGACGTGTACCACCGGACATTGCGGTACCCCCCTAAAGACTATTAGGCTGGAAGTTGGAGTTGTGGCGGTCGTTCCCGGGTAAGAATCGCCGGCGACGGGGCTCGCCGATTGAACCAAGAGCGGCAATGAGCCTTCCCGCGAGACCCGGATACGATGAAGCCACGTTTTTCTTGATCCTGACCGCACCAGCATGAGTGCCAATCCAACTCGAGTTGACTGGGAATCGCCGACACCGACGGACCCCGGCTCCCCGCTGCAGGAGGGCAATCGCGTCCTCGAATCGATTGCGCGCCAGGAAGCCCTGCGCGCGCTGCTCGCCTTTTCGGACCTCCACGAGCAGATAGAAAGCCGGCGCCTGGCCACGGGACGCGCTTCCGATCGCGACTTGTTCGAGACGGAGCGCTTCATTCTTGACGAAGTACTGCAACTGATCTGCGACCGCGCCCAAGCCATCACGCAGGCCGACGGCATCGTGGTCGCACTGGCGGAAGGGCCCGCGATGGTGTGCCGCGCGGCGGCCGGACCACTCGCCGTCGACCGTGGCGTTCACCTGATCGGCGAATCTGAGTTTCTGCAGGACGGCATGGAATCGGGCCGCGTTCTTCGTTGCGACGATTGTGAAATCGACGCTCGCGTCGAACTGGACTTCGCGCGCGCGCTAGGAGCTCGCTCGACCGTGCTGGTTCCGCTGCGTGGCCGGAGTGAGCAACTGGGCGTACTGCAAGGGTTTTCAACCACCGCCTGGGCTTTCACGGATCATGACATTCGCTGTTTCGATCTGTTCGCCGAGTTGGTTCTTTCCGCGCTCAGACCCGAGGATCAGGACCGGCGGATCAACTGGCTGTCGGATGTGGCCAACGAAGTTCTGCAAGCGAGGCCAGCTGCGGCATTTCCGGTCGTTGCCAACGCAGCGGCGAGTGAAACCCCCGAAATCGAACCTAGTAGAAGCAGCGTGGAAACGAGGCTCAGCCCGTCTCCCATAGCAGCGCCGCTGCCAATTCCACCTGCCGCGCTTCCAGATCTAGAACCGCGAGTGCTGGCACAGCCGGTTGTCATTCCCGCAGCCACGGTCGAGTCACCAGAGCCCGTGTTCGAACTGCCTCAGCCTGGCGTCGCGGATGAACCATTTGAGTTCGAAGAACTGACGACTTCGCAGCCTCAGTCGTTGCCATTGCCATTTTTCTCTCTTGTAAAGACCCGCCTCTCACTGCCCGGCAGGTCGCGCCCGGGATTGAGTGTCGTGCTGGCCTTGGTGGCTGTGGCCGCGTTATTTTCAGCCGGGGCGTGGTGGGGCATGCAGGTTCATGGGAAGACGGCGATCGCCAAGGTCGAAGCCACGAACACGGCGATCTCACGACAATCGGTAACAGCGCCGCCCGCGCCCCCGGCGGATGTTCTATCTCCCGCGGTTTCGGACAATCTGATGAATCCGGCGAAGCTCGATTCCGATGCAGCGCCCCTCGCCGCCGTAGCGGAAGGCAAGTTGGCGGCGCTGCCGAAAATCACGGGTGTGCGTCACTGGTCTTCATCCATGGGGAGCACGGTGGTGATCGACATGGAGGACCAGGTTCCCTACGAAGTACATCGTTTGATGTCGCCCGAGCGAATCTACTTCGATCTGCACGACACGGTTCTGTCGCCCGAATTGGATGGAAAGACAATGGACGTTGGCGATGTTTCACTGACTCGTGTGCGGATCGCTCAGCCCGTCGCCGGCGTAACGCGTGTCGTGCTCGACACCAAAGACGGATCGAACTTCTCCGTCAGCATGGAGTCGAGCCCCTATCGCCTCGTGGTTGAGCTGCGCGCCACTGAGAAAACCTTAACGGCAAGGCAATTTGCTCCGAAAAGCGCAGCCACGAAATTGACGACGGCCTCCGTGGACGCGGCCCCGGTCGCAGTGAATGCGGTTCCTGCGCCGGCATTGGCGGCGAAGGCGTCCGGCCCGCTGGCGCTAACGAAGACCGGGAGATTTCGAATCGTGCTCGACGCCGGGCACGGCGGCTGGGACCTGGGCACGGTTGGACGGCAGGGATTGCTGGAAAAGGACCTGGTGCTCGACGTGACTCAGCGCCTGGGCAAGTTGCTGCAAGCGCGACTGGGGTCGGAAGTAATGTTCACGCGGTCGGGCGACACCTACCTGCCGCTCGATCAGCGCGCTGACATCGCCAACCAGGCACAGGCCGATCTGTTCGTTTCCGTTCACGCCAACTACAGCAGTTCGGCGGCGGCGCGGGGGGTTGAGACCTACTATACGAATCTGTTTTCCGCTCCGGGGTCTCGGGAAGTCGAAACGCATGACGATGGAACCTTCGCCAAAGTAACGCCGGTATCGTTATCGGCTGGAGGATTGCACGAAAAAATCCAGGAGTCGCAACGCCTGGCGGCAAGTGTGCAGCGTTCTCTTTACGCCACCCTGGCGGCGCACAGCCCGGACATTCGCGACCGGGGCATCAAGGACTCCGCTTTTGCCGTGCTGACGGGCACAACCATGCCCGCCATTCTTACCGAGATTTCTTTTGTGAGCAGTCCCGCGGACGAGCACAACCTGCAGAGCGCGGCTTACCGGCAGCAAATTGCGGAAGCTCTTTACCAAGGCATCGCCCGCTATCAGCAATCTTCTCCGCACGCGAAAGTTGCCCAACTGCAAACGGCCACCGCACGGCGATAAGAGCCTGAAGTAATGGAGCGCCGGGCGTCCTCGCCCGGCTGGACTGGCGAGACGCCCGTCCCTCCATCGTACGGGTAATACTAGTTCGCGCCCGTTACGCCGCCATACTTCGCCAGCCACTTCAATTCTTCACGTACCTTGATCTTGCCGTGCCATGGATTCTTCGCGAGCTCGTGGCCTTCGCCGGGAAAGATCAGCAAGTCGCTGGGAACATTCAGCTCGTGCAGAGCGCGATCGAGCAGGTAATCCTCGAGCACGGCGACGCGGATGTCGTCCGCCCCGGCGACCATGTGAGTCGGCGTGCGGACCTTGTTCATCTGGTAAATCGCGCCTTCGCTGCGATAGCGATCGGGGGTTTCCCAGGGCAGTCCGCCGAGGTAGTATGCGTCGTCGAAGACCGTGTCATCGTTGCCCCAGTTAGCGACATGCTCCACCGCGCCGGCGCCGGTGACGGCGGCCTTGAAGCGAGTGGTCTGCGTGATCAGCCAGTTCGTCATGTAACCGCCGTAGCTGTAGCCGCCGACGGCCAATTGGTTGGGATCGGCAATCCCGTCTTTCACAAGCGCATCGACGCCGGTCAATATATCTTTACCGGGGCGGGAAACAATTTCAGGAACAATCTGCAGCGCGAACTTGTCTCCGTAGCCGGTCGACCCGCGATAGTTGGGCTCGAACACCAGCCAGCCCGCGGTAGCGGCCAGTCGATCCCACTGATACCAATCCGCCTCGAAATGGTTGCCGTCGGCATCCTGCGGCCCACCGTGAATGAACACAAACAGCGGCAGGTTCTTCGCTTCAAACTTTCCCGGCGGATACATCAGCATGCCTTCGACGAGCGTGCCGTCGTCGGAGGTCCAGCGATAAGGCTTGGCCTTGGGCAGATCGCGCTCGGTGAACAGCTTGTTGAACGACGTGATGGGGCGTGCCTGCGCCAGTTTGTCGAGACCGTCGGCGAGGTAAACCTCCGTGGGCCGCTCGGTTGCCGAGTAGGCAAAAGCTATGCGCGGACCTTGAGATTGCGATTGCAACGCGGCTGAGGGAGTTTCATAGGTTCCAGCCCATCCCTCGCGCTTCACGATAGCGGCTTTCGGATTCGCTTGCGATACCAGGTGCACCTCGGTTCCGATGCGGCAGGCACAGACCACGGAACCGTCGGGAAGCGGCGTGTAGCGCACGACTTCGCCCGGATAATCGGCGAACCAGCGCTGGACTTCCCTCTTGTCTGACGTGTTGCCAGATGTGTCGCCGGTGTCGATCCAATAGAGGCGCGGTTGTGGATCTTCATACTTTCGTTCCAGCGATCCCAGGTTGATCTGAAAGAACAAATGGCGATTATCCGGAGCCCACTCCAAGTTCAGTTCGACGGCTTCGTTGTGGGTCAAGCGGATGGGCGCAGCCTCAGCTGCGCCCTCCTTTGATTTGTCGTCGGCTAAGTTGACAAGGTAGAGTTCGATTTCTTCGACTTTCTCCTGACGCTCGGACACCGGTCCAGTCACGAAAGCCAACCGCTGGCCGTCGCGCGAGATAGCGATTTGATCCACGCGCAGAGGAGTGTGGGAAACGGCGATTGCGCCAGGTGTGGCACCGGAATCTTTTTCCGCGTCGGGGATTTCTTTGGAGCCGAGGGCGACGTGGCGCGACAGGGCTTCCTCGATATTGAGGCGGAAAATCACGTCGCCGCGCTCATCGCCGCGGTAACGGACCACGTCCTTCCAATCTTTCTTGTGATCGTCGTTCTGCTGCTTGGTCCAGGGTTGGCGGGTAGCGAAAACGATCGCCTTCGAGTCGCGGGACCAGGCAAAGGTGTGGACTTCTTCCTCGCCGGAGGTGATGGCAAAGGCCTCGCCGCCGCCGGGCGAAATCAGAAATAGCTGGGCAACGTCCTTATCTTTGTCATTGCCGTCTCTTTCTTTGCCGTCTCCCGCGTCTGCCTCTTTGGCATCGCCGGCTTTGCGTTCCGAGAGGAACGCGATCCACTGGCCGTCGGGCGACCACTGCGGCGAACTGTCGTGCCCGGATTGAGTCAACTGCGTCAGGCTGCCGGCGGCGGTCCGGTAGAGCCAGAGTTCTTTGCGGAAGATCTGCTGCTCCCAGTCGGCCTTTTCCGTTGCGATGACGACGGAGTTCCCATCCGGCGAAACTTTCACCGCGTCGAAGCTGACCGAGTTGAAGAATTCATCGAGCGTGAGTTTGGGCTTGGCGGGTTGGTTCTGGGCAAAGATTGAATGAGTAAAGACTGAAGCGGAAATCAAGGACAGGAGTGAGATACACAGGATTGATCGTCGCATAAAATGTTCGCTAACAATTTTCGAGAACTATGAGGTATACACCGCGCGCGCTACCCATGGCAAACGTTCGCCGGAATCTCCATCCTGAGAAGCATCTGCCTTTCTCAAATTGCCGACAAGTTCGTGTTGCGACGCAGCGGTCGCCCTCAGCGGCTGACGCCGGATTCAAACAACGGACTTACCGCAGCGGTGAACCTCTGCGCTACCCAAAATCAAGTACAAGATCGAGTTCTTCCGCAGCCTGTGAAGCCGTGCCTTTCCCAAGAACCTTCGCGAACCGAATATCTTCAGAAGCGGGCTTGGCTTGGTTAGGGTGCGGCGGGTTGCGCGTTGCGCAGCGCCTCATCCAGAGGCTGGCTGGTCGGCAGGGCTTGGTCAACGACGCGCCATCCATCGTCATAGCCGCGAAATCCGACGGTCGAGCGGTAGCGCACTCCGCTGTCGTAAAGCGCCGCGCCCACCTGATTGATCGATACCCAACGCCAGGTAAATTCGACGTCGGCGAAATTGCCGGCCTTGCTGATTCCGTCAACACTCAGCAGTTCGCGGCGCGCGACCTGGATCCCGATCGGGCCATTGTCAGGAAGCGCAGTCGAAATCAGCGGACGAATCGTATCCACTCCGAGCGGCGTGAGCAACACGTCCCAGCAGGGCGGAGGATCGACTTCGGCGGGACACTTCTGCTCGGTGCCGATGATCCATCCGCGGCGCTGTAACACCATGGAGTCGGGAGAACTGAAATCCTTGTTGGAAACGATGCCGGTCCTGAGCCAGAACAATTGCGGCGGTTTGAATGCTCCGGAAGCCGAGATCAAGTCGGCGGCGAGGCGGCGCGTCAGAAAATCGCGCGGAGAGCAGCCGAGGCTGAGGCAGAATATGGCCGCCAGCAGCGATGTTTTTGCGATTCGCATGAATGACGATTATGGTTGCGAGAGGATTTTAACAGCCCGTGAGGAAATTCCAATCTCGATCACAGCGCCTGAAGGCGCTTTCGTAAGCAGCGCTTATGGCATCGCTAAAGCGATGCCCTGATACGAATCTCATTTGTTCCGCGGCTCCTTCACCAATTGCGTATGCCTGCGGGGCAGAAAAGGCGAGGCCGCAATCTGGCCGTCAAATTTCTTCGACCAGCGGCCGGGGATTGACGTGTGGCAGGCCGGGCAATCGCCTTCTGAAGTTAGCTTGTATTCTTCGATCGAATAGCCACAGCGCTGGATCAGCATTTCGCCACACTGATGGCAACGAGTATCTTCGAGGCCCTCCACTTGTCCGGGAAGATTGCCGGCGTAGACGTAGCGCAGTCCAGCTTCGCGGCCGATGGCGGCGGCGCGCAGCAGATCTTCTGGACGCGTATCGGGGGGCGACGTCATCTTGTAGTCTTCGTGGAAGGCGGTAACGTGCCAGGGGATATCGGGCGAAACGCCGGCCACAAATGCGGTCAGTTCCCGCAGTTCGTCTTCGCTGTCGTTGAAGCCGGGAATCAGCAGGGTGACGATCTCCAGCCACACGCCCATTTTATGCAAACTGCGTATGGTGTCGAGGATCGGCTGCAGGCGTCCGCCGAGTTGGCGATAGTGGCGATCATTGAAGCTCTTGAGGTCCACTTTGTAGAGATCGATCCAGGGATGGAGATACTCGAGCACCTGCGGAGTCCCGTTGCCATTGGAAACGAACGCCGTCAGCAAGCCTGCCTGGCGGGCTTGGCGAAAGACTGCGACCGCCCACTCGCTGGTGATGAGCGGCTCGTTATAAGTGCTGACCACGACTTTTGCGCCCTGCGACAGCGCGTCTTTGACCAGCAGGTCCGGGTCGGCCTGGAGCGGTGGTGAGAGGGCATTCGGGTCTCGCAGCGCCTGCGAGGTGACCCAGTTCTGACAGTAGGCACAGTGCAGATCGCAGCCCAGCATTCCGAAACTGTAGGCGAGGGCTCCCGGGTAAGCGTGGAAAAACGGCTTCTTCTCGATCGGGTCACACTGCACTCCGGCGACATACCCCCAGGGAACGTAGAGCGTGCCTCCGTGGTTGAAGCGAACCTTGCAGACACCGGGTTGTCCCTCGGGAATTGGGCAACAGTGGCCGCAGGCATAGCAGCGCACTCGATCGCGATCCAGCTTTTCCCAAAGAGCGGGGTCGCCTTCGCGGACGCGCTCGTCAGCAGTCAGGATGTCGCGCAAAGTCGCCACACACATATTCTACGGCTGTGGGATTGGGTCTGTCGTCTCGATTGGCGTCTGCTGGCGGTTGGCTGGATTGCAGATCGTCCGGCGGAAAAAACGGATTAGGGAACCCTGATTAAGCTCTCGCTGGCGAGACGGGATGCACTGAAAGCGCAACCCTCAGCGGCTAAAGCCGCTTGTGGAGCGGGTTCTAACGGCATGGCTGAATCCATGCCCTTTCAAGGCTTTCCGTTAAACGACTCAACCAGAGGTTCCTTAGTTCGCCTCGGACTTAGCTCGTTGACGGTGGGAGCGTATCCAGACTTCAGCCTGCTGGCGGGCGGTGGAGACCTGCGCCTGGGTCATTTGCGAAGCCAGCCCTTCGAGTCGAGACTTGCTGTTCTCGTCACCCCCGGCGAGCGCGATCTCGGACCAGAAATAGGATTTGGACAAATCTTCCGGAACTCCACGCCCCGCCCAATAGTAGGCGCCAAGCGCAGACTGCGCGGTCACATGCCCTTGTTCGGCGGCGCGCAGGTAAAACTGCATGGCCTGCGCGTCATCATGCGGAACATCTTCGCCGTTGTGGTAGCGTAAGCCCATCTGATATTGTGCGTCCGCGTCCCCCTGATCCGCGAGCCTTCGCAATTCGACCACGGACTTCGCTTGCGCGCTGCGATCAGTCGCCCTCTGCCCTGAAACCGTGGAGGCCGTCTCGGTTAGCGGCCGCCGCGCCGCTGGCGGCGAGTCGGCCCAACGCTTCTCGATCATGGGACCGGCTAGATATCCGACGACCATCGCTACCACTGCAATGACCGACCCGAGTAATGCACGATAAAGCAAGCGAGACGGAGCCGTGGGCGCGGGTTCACGGACCGGCTCGGGCGCCTGCTCCGCAGCTTTCACTGGGACGATCGGCTCGGGGACCTGCTGAAGGTCTTGCGCGTGGACTTCAACATTCCGTTCCCACAAGGCCTCGCGAAGCGCCCGGATCGAATCGAACTCAATCGAACCCAAATCCGGAACGGGAGGCAGCGCGACGCCCGATACGCCCTCTGGCCTGATTGGCGTTTCCGGCTGGGTCTTTTCAGGCTGCATTATTTCGCAATGGATTTTGGGGACCATTTCGACGAGCCGGTCCAAAATCGTCTCGTGGGCCTTCGTGAACCCGCGAGGAAGAGGGGAGAAAACCTCCAGCAAGCCAACCACCTTAAAATCGGACACGATGGGAGCAGCCATCAGCGAGCCTACGCCCAGGGCGCGACCGACTTCCGGATC